>PDWI01004435.1_pt1 | contig 18885 bp, 17 predicted proteins | sample 1430891 | NCBI WGS metagenome assembly PDWI01 (sample SAMN01162508, study PRJNA174530) | Oral metagenome, whole genome shotgun sequencing project. | biome: Marine environment; feature: Marine mammal; material: Swab sample of the gingival sulcus; isolation source: swab sample of gingival sulcus...
CTTCTGCGTAAAATACGCATAAATCGCCGCCACCATCACCAACGCCATCAATGACCGTATCCCGCTGCACCCCTCCTCAATGTCGAGCTCATTCCAGCCCCCGGTCGCCGACTTAATTACCGTCCCGGAATTCACCAACTCCATCCCCATAGCCGTGCCCACATGGTAGCACGACTTCGTCACCGCAATCTGCAAAGCATTTGTCGCCTGCTGCAGCCCTGGCAACGTAATCGCAAAATACCAGAAAAAGGCCGGAAACAAAACATGCGTATCCAGTACCCCCAACAATCAAAAAGGGCAGGCCAAAGAAAGCCAAACGCATTTGCAGTGTTCGCACTGTCGCCACATAGCATAGCAGACCGATGCACACCAGCAACAGACACCATGAGGACTTAGCAACAGCCTCATGACTCATCTCCTTGCGTTTAAGCCACACAAACACCAAAAACAGCGCCGGCACGGCCCACCCGTGTTCGTACTCCGTTTCCACGGTCCATGTGCTCTTAATCCATGAGGCCAGACTAACTCCCCCACCGTAAGAGGTGACACTCACACATGTGAAAAAGAAGACAGGCATCAACAGAACCAGCAAAACAGCACAAAGTGTCTTGGGGTTACCCCTCGTTCTAAAAAAATCCTTATTCATTCGACTGCAGTGTTACGTTCACGTATTTTGCCTATGATTGTTTGCGGCAGACTGGGATTGAGCCATACTGACTTGACCGGATGCAAGGCCCATGCGCCGTGTTCAACAGCACTAATGAGGTCATGCACTCTGTCCCCATCCACACCATGATACTCTTGGAAAACATCCCACCCCTTGACCCTAAAGCCCAAATGGTGCGCCACTGTCGGCAGCCATATCTCCAGATAACAAGGTACATCTTGGTTGATTGAAGCCACAGCGGAAAACGCTTCCCTTGTCCAAAGTTGCCCGAAACCAAAACCCGACAATACCACGGAGGAGTCATCCCGCAATGAGATCGCATCAAGTTTTTCTGAAAAGCCTTTTGTTCCCAGATGATAAAGATAGTGGGCATGCCCGGTTCCATCCAACCGCTGCAAGGAACGAATCAGCACATCGGCTCCCTGCCCGACCATTTCGGACTGCAGGAGATCCAGCAGATCGTGCCTTAAAGGGATATGGTCGAACTCGGTGAAATACACATGTTCATAGTCTGCGCGGGACAGATACTCGTCTGCCTGCTTGAACACTCCGGTGTAGCTCTGGTACTCCCGCTGGTGATCGACCGTACGCAAGCGTTCGTCGTCGACGAACACCTTGTGCCTGACGTCAAGCCGTTCATAATCAGCGCGACTACCACCATACGCCACCAGCAACATGCTTCCGGGGATGAGCGCTTGCCAATAATCGCACATCACCCGCACACAGGCCGGAGACTGGTGGGTTAATATGATACTAGCTGTCATTTCCTGATATTGTTAAAATCTGGATCCCCCAAGGAAGTAAACCCCAATTCCTGTCGCCAGTACTGCAATTGTTTCTGCGGCAAAAAAACGGGAACCAACGGCTTGTCACCACGATAGCCGATCACATACACCCTGGAGCACAAGGAAACGACCAAAGCCCTGCCCAAAAACTCACCTGTGCGGGCATCGTAAATCTTGAAACCGAGACGCTTCACACACAACCAACACAGTTTACGCAACATTCTCATAAATCCATCTATATATTTAAGCTGCTTCCAAACTACGCATTACCAGATCGGACACAAATCTTGTCCGCCTCGTGCAAAGCTGCCGCCACAACCTGATCCATGTTATAGTAGCGGTAAGTCCCCAAACGCCCAGTAAAGGTCACATCGCTCTCCGCATCAGCCAACTCTTTGTATTTCCTGTACAACGCCTTAGATTCAGGCATGGGAACCGGATAATAAGGCTCAGGCGTGTCAGCAAAATCCGCAGGATACTCCCTGACTATCGTCGTGGAGTCCACTTGCTGCCCTGTGGCATGTTTGATTTCCACAATACGCGTGAACCCGACATCCGGCGACGGATAGTTCACTTGCATCGCCGGTTGCCAGAAACCCGGTTTGCCAGAAATCTCGCGGCGCTGTTCAAGCTCCTCTGCAGAAAAAGACTCGTGTTCAAATTCCAGTGACCTATAGGGCAGCCTTCCATAACGATGGCCAAAATATTCGTCGATCGGGCCAGTGTAAACCAAGTGCCGGTAATCGTACACCCGCCTGGCGTCTTCAAACGCCATATTCAGAACCAGCTCAACACCTTCCGAAGCATCAAGCATATTCTGGAACAGTTTGGTATAACCCTCTTTCGGCAGGGCTTGGAACTCTTCCCTCAGATACCTGTCATTGCGGTTCGTCCGGATCGGGATACGCCCACACACACTGGCATCAAGATCCCTCGGGTGCTTCTTCCACTGCTTAATGGTGTATCCCTTGAAAAATTTTTCGTACAACTCACGTCCCACCTGGGAAATGATCACATCTTCCGAGTTCTCAGGGTTCCCGGTTTCCACCCTGTTTTCCTCCAGCCATTGTTCAAACTCCTCACTGGTCGAAGGCCTCCCGATAAGTTGCTCAAACGTATTCAGGTTAATGGGAAAGTTCCAGTAACGCCCTTCCGTATAACTCTTGATGACATAGTCAACCTGATGCCATTCGGTAAATCGACCCAGATAATCTATGACCTTTGCAGAGTTCGTCCTGAAATAGTGCGGCCCGTACTGGTGGACGAGCACCCCCGCCTCGTCATATCTGTCATAGGCATTCCCGCCGATGTGGTCCCGCCGGTCAACCACCACACACTTCCAGCCGAGCCTGCTCGAAAGCTGTTCCGCCATCACCATACCGGCGAAACCAGCTCCAACGACCAACACATCAACTGTTTCTTTACCGTCCTTCATATCCATTGGGGTTTGATTTGTGCCAATTCCAAGCTGTTTTAACGATATTTTCCAACGAGCTGTGCTGCGGAGAAAAACCCAAATGCTTCGCTGCTTTAGCTGCATCGGCGTAAAGAACCGGGGCGTCGCCTTCCCGCCGGGGAGCCTCCCGCCGGGGGACTGGAAACCCGGTCACACCCTCCACGGTATGGATAATACCCATGACGGAAACAGGTGTCCCCGTGCCCAAATTGTAATCATTGAAGCCGTTCCAGATGCCCTCATTGCCAAGAACCATCACATGGGCTGCGGCGAGGTCTTCCACATGAATGTAATCCCGCAGGCACGTACCGTCAGGAGTCGCGTAGTCCGTGCCAAACACCTCCAAGGGCGGATACTTACCCGTGGCGGCTCCTATAGCACGGGGGATCAAATGCGGCTCCGGGTCATGATCCTCGCCTATCTGCCCACCCGGGGAAGCCCCCGCAGCATTGAAATAACGGAAAACGACGGACGACATTCTTCCCTCACCCGCCAACCGTCTCAACCTCTGCTCCACCCGGAACTTCGTCTCCCCGTAAGGGTTGATCGGCTGCTGCGCCGTATCCTCTGTAATCGGCATCCGGTCAGGCATTCCAAACGTGGTGCATGTCGAGGAAAACACAAACTTCCTGACCCCGGCGGCCTCCATCACATCCAGCAGGCAATCCGTCTGGACAACATTGTTTTGCTCGTAATCCTCAGCTTTCTCAAACGACTCCCCCACGTAGGCATACGCTGCAAAATGCATCACCACATCAACCTGTTCTCCGGACAAAATCCGGCCGACTTCAACCTTGTCACCGGCATCACACACATACAGGGGAACCCCGTCCGGCAACGACTCACGGTGCCCCCTGCTCAGATTGTCAACAACACAAACCTCGTAGCCCTCAGCAAGCAACCTCGCCACGCAATGGCTGCCTATATAACCAGCCCCACCAACAACTAACACTTTCATTTTAACCAGTCTCTCATACGGTCGCCCCTCACCTGCCGGGCTTCGCTCAACCGCTTCTCACAAATGTCGCCGATTCTGGGAATCATTCGATCGGGGCCCTCTTGATACCCGCTTTTTCGAGGAAACGAATAATTTCCTTGGTCTCCTCGTAATTTTTTCGCCAGTGCTCGTCCATAGCCCCCCTATTCCTCCTTTTACAAGAGGTATAGTTCTCACGCGCCTTGTATAAGCAGGTAAGCGCTTGCCCTGTTTTCCTAGCATGCCAAAGGGACTTTCCATAATGGAAATAATAATCTGCACGGATTCGGAGTAACCTTGCCTTGCCAGCTTTTATCTCAAACTTCTCAATCATATTCAGTGCCTCGTCATAACGTTTCTCGGACAACAGAAAATAGATATACTCGAAACTGACACTGAAATACGCATTCCTCCACTGCAAATCGCGCGGAGTGGCAATTTGTCTACTCTTCAGATAGAGTTGCTGTGAACGTTCGTAGTGCTTTTCCGCAGCCATGGCGGAACCTTCGCTCCACAAGTCCTTAGCCCACAAGCGGTGCATTTCCCCCCAACGTTGGTGTGCCCTGAACCAATGTTCCCGGGCCACTGATTTCTGGGAGATCTTTTCGTAGGCCGCATCCGCCTGCTCCCACTCCCGAGCAGCAGTATATATCATGGCCAGATTGATTTGCGGTATCGGGTTGTAGGGATGCAAATCAATAGAGGCCAAATACGCATCCTTGGCTTTCCCTAGCTTAACCTTGCTCGTCACATCATCAACCAGCTCCGCCTCCAACTGATACAACACACCCAGCCTCTCAAAACGCCTCCAATGCGGCATCCGCTTGAGTGAGGCTTCCAAAGCTGGAATCCAGACATTCCGATCCACACTTTGGGGTCTCCACGCTCCATCCTCTTTGGCCATTCTCTTTTCAAGTAATGGCAAGCCCGCCCATAGCTGCTGCCAGCCAATTCTCAAAGACCCAACACCAAAGATTATCAACACGGCAAATATCAGCACACCTCGTGCCTTGTGGATTCCACCTGCTTCCGCCCCATTTTTCTGCTCTCGTGTAATCGGCAGAACCCAGACTGCACAACAGACGAGCAACAAAAGGTTTGCCAGCAAGTGCGTTCTAAAATCAACACACACATGCACCGCCATCGCCGTTAATCCGGAAGTCCCAGCAATAGCCAAAGCCATTGCATTGGAACCTCTCAAAAAACCACCTTGAGGCACTTTTTCAGCCAATGAACCGACACGCCGGAAACCAATGGTGAGATGCCAGAACAGTAACACGACAAGCAGCAACAAACCGATCAGGCCATAATCTGCAAGCACTTGCAAATATTCATTGTGCACGAATTCAGGATTCGGCTCAGAGGCCCGCAAATTCGGGTTCCAATATCGAAAACACAAATACGAATAACTGCGGGAACCTGCACCAACCCAAGGGTAATCCAGCCATTGCTCAGCAGCCATAGACCAATAGGTTAGTCGGGCATCCGAAGCAAACACCCGCTCTATACCGTCAAGACCGGGATTCTGTGACCTCTCGGAAAAAACCCAAGATCCAGCAGCCAAACCAACAAAAGAGAACAGGACACCGAAAACTACGACGCCCCCTCTTACCAACCGTCTGACCTTTCCCGGCTGCCACGATACAGACAAAAACAACAGAACCATAAATACCAAAAGCGACGGTATCAACGCAATTAACGCAGAACGGGACTGTGAATAAACAGCCAAGGCAATCGCCACAGAACCCACCACAACCAGCACCGGACGCAAAACCACATGCAAACGCCCCCAGATACCCAGACTGAGTGACAACAAACCGGCAATCACCGCAAAATTGGCAAAACTCCCGTAATAGCCATACATCCCCGTAACATGGTCTTGGCTTGCCCGGGTTGCTCCGGTGAAAAATTTGGTCAAGCTATATCCGTCAGATCCCGTCAGCTGAAGGCAAGCGGAGCCCAGATGAAGCAGCAGCAATACGATGACTGTTCCAGCCAGCCAGTTTCTCGCCACAATACCTTTTTTCCCACCCCACACATACCCTGCCAACAAGTACAACACAGTGGTCGGCAGTATCAGCATCAGATCCTCCACGCCCAAATCCCGCACCGGGGAAAACCAAGCCCGAACTGCAAAATACAAGGTGGCAAGAGAGACTAACACTAACAACCAGTTGCCTGATGCCCTTTGCCTTTCTCCGGCGAGCGGCAAGCTACCACGTTTCCAAACATGGAACGATGCCAGAACAGCCGTCATCCCGAACAGAAGCACAGCGGGAGCCTGCAACGGCACGCTCAACGTAATACCAAGCAACCCCGACACCAAGACAGCAGCACAGACCAATATTATTAGCAGGTATTTCATGATAGCTTAGGCCGAAAGTCCCGCCATTTCATCTATCAATGCCTTCCAAGATCTTGAGAACGCCTTGACAGAAAAAAACTCCAGATAAATCTTCCTGTTCCATTTCCCCATTGCAGGCCATTCTTGTTTCCTGCGAATCGCTTCGGATACGGTGTCATACAAATGCCCGACACTAGCTGGATTACACATCCAGCCACCTAACCCGGGAGTCAAGGCATCCCTGACGGCACCAACGTCGGTCGCAACAACAGGAAGGTAAAACGACATTGCTTCCAGAACAGCCAAGGGAAACGCCTCCGTATGTGACGGTAGGCAAAACAAATCCATTTGCTGATACGCATCCACTTTAGCCTTACCCCATGCCTGTCCGTGCCATTGAATACGAGAACCGTGTGGGTTGTTTGAAAACTGTTGCATCAATTCCTGCTCAGACTCCTTAGAACATCCACCGTAAAAATGAAACTCAGCATGCTCGTTTTCCTCACAGATTTTCAATGCAACTTCATACAGTTCCACCCATCCTTTCTCCTTGTGCATGGCGGACAAAAACCCAATACGGAATCTCTCCCCGGCGGATGGCTCTCTCACCCACTGTTCCGCCTCATCATCCACACCATTGGCAACAACCTTAACTGGCAGCGACTGCAAAAAGTCAGGCCAACGCCCTGATAAAGAAGGCGCACAACTCACCATGCAATCCACATGGGTCATCACCCATCTAACGTAAATCCTGTACCAGCCGGAACATGCTTCGAAATGCATTCTGTCAGGACTCATATGCACCCACGCCATCACACGGGCACCACAGACACGCTGCGCCAACAAGATAAATAGTGAGTCCTTGAGAAACGGTCCACGGTGAAATGCCGGAGAGAGAATAACCAAATCAATTTTTCCTTTCATCGCGGCTCGGACTACCTGCCACATATAACGCATCATACGTCCAACCTTCACTATGGAAAACCCCGTCAGGCCATCCCGTGACTGAGCATAAACGGTATTGACCGTATCCACTTGGACACCCTCCCAGCTACGGGCAGCTTCAAGAAACCGCGAGAACTGCATCGACTGCCCATGTATGACGGGGTTGATGTGCCCTACTAACAAAATTCTGATACAACTCATCATAGGAACATGACCAAGCAACCAATTCAACATCCAGCCCATTGGGAACAAACACGGTTTCACGTGCATGAAAAACACGACCGGGAGAGAAATCTATTTTACAAATTCCAACACTGAGACCAGCCTCAGAATACACAAATATTCCTATTTTCCCAAGCAGCCCAGCAGAATTCAAACAGTCTGATAGACCTCCAGCATGATAATGGAAAACCATCTTTGGAAAAAACTACCTGATTAAACCAAGTAAACGTTGCGACGCGCTAAAATTCCTATCCCCGCCGCAGGCAGCGGGGCATTACGGAATTTTTCCTACGGAACGCACTGTCGCTTTTCTTTGCTCAGAACGTGACGAGCCACGGGATATTGAACCCTACGCTTCGCAATAAAGAACCCGGGGACGCTTGCTCAGAACGATCCACCACGTTTCGACAATCAGAACAGATATCAAATCTTCCCCGCACCCACCTTACCCACAGCATCAATGCTATTACTGTAAGACATCCGCAGCCGCTCAACCTTGAGATTCTCCCAGTCGTTGATCAAACAACATCGCCGTGACCACGGATTGGCCATAGTAAGGCGGCGGCATCTGACCTAACAATAAAATGTCAATGTTATTTCTCATGACGCGTGACATTACTTACCGACGAATCCTCATTACTGAGACAGCTTAGCGTGACGCACACAATTATCCAAAAGAAAATGTTGGCAGGAAACTGAAACAAATACCCGCCAGCCAGCACCGATACGAGCAACGCAAAGCACGACCCTAGCGCTATTGTTGTAAGTTTTCTTTCGTTCCATGGCTGAGATAGGACTCTTCTGTGCAACCAGAAAGCAAACACTAGCCCACCTACGGCCAAAACGCCAAAAGGAACCAGCCCTCTTCGAAAAATAAACGACGTAATCATGTCATGTGAGAAGGTGGAGTTTTCTCCTCTGCCGTCTCCGTAATATTTTGTATCCTCTACCCCAAAAGCCGTCCAATTTTCCGGATTTTTCAGGTTACTCAAGCCAATGAAGCGATCCGAAAGTGTAGTGATTTTTAATGCCTGCGCGCTTCTACCATAATCTTCGACACCAGTAATATCCGCCTGCCACTTATGTAAATTACCAGCAAACCATTCCGAGTAGATAACCAATAGGACAAACCCCACGATTGCTACTAAATAGGCACCCAAAGTCGTTATACGAAACCTTGTTGCCAGAATCCCAAAAGGAGCAAGAGCCAAGCATACCCATCCCGCACGAGTAAGGGTGCAAATACATGCAGCCGTGAACACAAACATCATACACACCGCTACTATCGCAGAGACAGATCTTGCCCTCCACAGCAAATACGCCAGCATTGTGCAGGCAGCCATTACAATGGTCAAAGAGCTTGCTGCATTTAATGTTGAAAACGGCCGAAATATGAGTTCACTAAATTGCCTCGACTCAGAGGATAACCCAGTCGCCAAATAATCCAACTCAAATGAAGACAGTCCGTACACTCGCTGCCACACGGCATAGAATGCCACAGGTAAGAAAACGAGCAGTGCAAACCTAGCGTATTTTAACAACTGAACACGGTCTGGAAATATTATCGGCAGGACATATAACAGGTAAATAAAAGCTCCATAGTCAACGACAACTCGAAGTTCCCCAACCCCCCCCCCTTCTAACAGCGTTCCGACTCCTACCGCCGCCAACATTAAGCTACAGATGACAAACCTGATCATTTCAGCTTTGGTTATCTCTCCTCGGATTGCCCTGCCAATAAATAAACTCAATACAACCCCTGCAAGCAGCATTGGTGCCATTGCCAGAACATATACCAAATCCAGCCGCGATATGGACGAGCCCAAGACCATGAAACGCTTTATCAGGTCACTGTATCCCGCCAGAAAAAGAAGCCCGTAAACACCCGTCTTTGGAGCCAGCATACCCAATAACAGGCATCCTCCCGAGGCATAAACGGCAAGTTTTCCAATTTCGTTTCCTCCTCCCGAGATCACAGATATCGTCACATACAATCCGGCCATCAATGCCAGCACACCAATAATAATTACATTAATTCGTTGATTCATGAAACCATAGTTTTGTTTTGCACTGACACAGTCACTCTACCTTCGTCTATTGACGACAGGACTCTATCTGCCATTGATGATGGCCGATAGTAGCTCTGTAACCGCTCTATCAATTCCTGAGATAGTATTTCTTTCTGAATTACTGCGCGTGTCACACGGCAAAAAATTGAGAGGTAAACGAGCTGTTTGAGCCATGTGATAAAATCACGATCTTCTTCGTCCAGAAAAAGGGGAGCCCCAAGAAGGCATAAGATGCCTTCCAAGCGAGTTGGTGGAGTAGGTTGGTATAAGGCGTACCCAATTTTGGGCGTGCAGTCTAACATTACTAGCTTTTTATTCATTTTTATCGCTTATTTTCAATGAGTTGCGGATTTGTTTGTTGTCGTGTGAACTGGTTTATAATGCACTGTATCCCGCTAAAGAAGTTATCCGCCATTATTTCCGCCGAGTATTTTCCTGCGGCCTGATGACATTCTTCCCTGAGATCCTCCAACCTCTTCGGGTCACGCAACAACACAACCACCTCTTGAGCAAAAGCCTGAGGAGTATTGGTATTTACACTCAGTGCTTTCAGATTATCTTCAAGATAAGAAATCTCTGGCCCGTGCTTTACTCCATTGATCGTAAGCATTGGCACCCCAAGAGCAAATGAATCCAATACGACCAAACCTACAGCACCAGGCATTAGTAGTAACTTGGATATCATCCAGTATGGAACTTTCTCCACATCATCCTTCGCTCCCACATGGTGAATCCACGGGTTCTTCTTAACGGCAGCATCCACCAGTTCTTGCTGGTTCCCTTGCCCAACCAATATGAGATGGAAATCTGGCATCTCGTGGTGTACAAGTTCGGCAGACTCCAACAGGAAAGAAATTCGCTTAATTTTACTGAAATACCCAGTAAAAATAGCCACATTATCCGATATGATACCTAGCTTCTCTTTTAACGCTTGTAACTGTCCAGAGGTTACAGAATCTCGAGTGTTAATGATCTTCCGAACATCCACCGAGTTCTGTACATTCGTAACCTTGTCACTGGGAAAACCAAATTGCCGGACAACTTCAACACTCAAATCATTGTAAGCGAACCACCAATCTACCCGCTTTGAAACCCAACGCCTTATCCTGTTCTTGACCGAATCATCATCGTCCGACTGAAAATCCTTCCCGTGCCCCCACATGGCAATCTTCCTCCCTGTGAGGCGACACCAAACCATAAGGACGTGCGTCATCAAGTATTTTATCTCTTGTGATACAATGATCAGATCTGCCTGCCAGACCGACCGAGGCAAACGCTGGATGATAAAACCACCAACCCTACTAGCTTTTACTCCCCTCGCCCACATCAATTCACTTGGGATAGCCACAACATCAGTTCGGGAACTATATATCACATCAAGGCCAATTCCTTTCTCCACACACAACTCACGGAGCCTATTGAAGAACGGTAACCGATAATGCGGGATGTGCTCCTGCATTATCGCGACTCTAAGTGGTTTTACCGTGCTACTCATTGAAAAAATTATGATGATTGTCAGGTGATTAGACGCCCGCTCCCCAAAACGAGAACTCCGTCGAGGCTCATCACTCGGCCTCGCGTTTTTTGGCTTGCTTATATAGCTTTAGCAAACGTTTGAAAAAAGCTGGCCATCGATAATATGCCCGCCACCCAAACATCGACTTCAATGAATGCCAGTAAGCAGGCCAATAATTCGGCGACCCTTTCCAGACTACGTCCTTCCAAATCGCCAAGGACGGTTGGGTATCACCAAACCGGGAAAAATAATCACCACGCGGATTGATCCCCCTAGAGGCTCCATCAACTTCGACCTTAAAACCACGGCGACTTGCTTCCAAACCATAAATGCTGTCCCCCCCGTAGTGGGGAAACCTGCTTGCATCAACCACCCCCATGGAAGATACTACCTCCCTGTGGATGGCCACCATATTTCCATTTAAAAGCTCAGCAGGCTTTCTCTCGGAACGGCCCGGCCTCACAGGCTCCAGCCTACCGTTTACAATGAGATCTCCACTGTAGGCCGGCGTGACCCCATCAGCCTCATAACAAATGCCTCCGCAAATCCCCTTGGTCTCAATAACCCGCGAAACCAGTCCGTCAATAGCCCCCCCCTCCGGCAAACAATCATCATTGAGCCAGAAAAATACCTCCGCACCGGCAGCAAGTGCTGTCTCCATCCCAAGGGCAATCCCGCCCCCCCAGAACAAGTTGCCATTCCCCTCAACCCGTATCACGGACGGGTAATCCGCTTCCAGTATCTCACGCGTGCCATCAGTACTGGCATCATCAACAACACAAACCGTATAGCGATCCAGTACTCCAGATTCGCTTAACCTGTCGAGACACGCTTTGGTCAAAGCACAGCGATTAAACACAGGAATGATGATCCAACAAGTTTTCACAGCGATTCAGCAGTTAGCTCTTTTCCACTTCTCTGGCAGGTCACGGTTAACAGCCGGATTTCCTATGGCCAATCCCAGCGCCGGGACGTCTCTCGTCACCACAGCTCCAGCAGCCACCACGGCACCATCACCAATGGTTACACCTTTCAGGATAATTGAGCGCGCTCCGATAAAACAGTTTTTACCTATGCTAACGGCCTCAGCAACCGACCGTGCATCATTACTCCACCCCCCCTCAGGTAATGGGGAATGAAAATCCGTATCCGTGATCATGGTATCAGCCCCAATAATCGTTCCAGTCCCTATGCTCACCCGCTTCGCCGCAGTAATGGTAACTCCGCTCATCCCCACTCCGGCACCAACCTCAAGAACTGCACCAGGCACCACCACGCTAAAACTAGATTTAACATGACCTATGACCGGATTTGACTGAATACTCGAGTTAACAACCACGCGCTCATGGAACACCATCTTCCCTCCACGACAGCACCTTATCAGGGGGCGCCCCCTCATGATCACAGAGGCATGCACATCAGCCCTGCGCAACCCTGCATAGCAGCGCCACAATGCATGCTTGAGTGTTCGCCACGTATCAATGCATTTTCTTGCCACTTTAATCATACAGACAACAATTCACGGTATATTTCAAGAAATCCATTACACGTGTTTTCTGGCTGAAAATAATCCCTATCCTCCTTGTGGTTCGTTGCCCCCATACGCCTAACCGTCTCATAATCCGACATCATCCTGTCACACGCGAACGCTAGACTTGGCACGTCCAAGGGGTCTACAAGCAGACCACTTCCCTCGTGAATCAAGTAATCGGTGTGACCTCCATTCATACTCGCGATCACCGGCATACCAAGCACCCTGGCCTCCTTGACAACATTCGCACTGGTGTCGGCAAGGGTCGGCAAGACCAGTACCCACGCCATTCTCATCTTCTCCTGCAAGACATCCCATGGAACCATTCCCAATAACTCCACCCCTTCTATCTGCCTTTTTTTAATCTCGCCTACCAGTGGGCCACTACCTACGACCAAGCACCGCCATTTGCGTCCCGGCAAAGACTCCAAGGCATCCAGCAATATGTCCACACCCTTACCTTTGCTCACGGTGCCCACAAAGATCATGTAGGGATCTTCCCTGCTCGGATTCCAATCAATTTTGTAAAACGAATCATGCACACCGTATTCCACCTTCCGGACATCAATCCCAGGATATCTCGACCAAAGCACATTTCCACCCCACTTTGATTCACAGGTAACGACATCAGCAGAAGCAATGTACTTCGGCTCGTATCTCACTTGCATCCTCCACTGCCAAGTCTCCGGCAAGACACCCTTTTCTTGACAATGAGAGAGTATTCCTTGGACTGACAATACTGTGGGCACTTTGGCCTTTGCCAGAACAGCAGGGTAGGCTCTTTCCAACCCCCATGCATGCACCAAATCAGGAGCCAAACTGCGAATAAGTTGATTCAACCTATAAGTGACATATCGGTGCCCTGTAATAACAGACAACGATACCTTTGGAGCTGGAATCTTTATAAACCATTGAGAGCCAAACTGGGTGCAGTCTGCCTGTTTCGCGGCTGGATCCAACATAATCCAAATAAACTCAAAACCTTCAACCTGCTCAAATCCGGTAGCCACCTGTGGCAGCCACGACGCGGCCTGTCCGCCCCCTCTTCCTGAATGCCCCTCCGCCAAAGACCTCACATCCATATCTGCTAGGATCACGATCCTTTTATTGACAGAACTCTTCTCAAGAAGGATTTCTTTACCAATTGTTTTCATTACTTTTCTATGCATATGATACGCTGAACTATTAAGCGTATACTATGCAGAAAAACGAACGCCTTGAGAAGTATTCCCGTAAGTTTACGGGCGGCACACCATGACAATATACCAGCCAAGATCCGTCACAGCCATCTTACCACGAAACAAGGCTGCGGGTATGCCTATTAACACAAAAAACCCTCCCAATATGATCCTGTTCTTATGTAAGACTAAACTCTGTGTCGACATGAATCCTTTTAGCCGGAATTTGATTGTATTCCAAATACAGGACAAGTTGTTCGTTTATCAACGACAGCTCTATTCCCATCATCCGCCAAAGAACTCTTATCAACTGTTCATCATAAAATCCGTTATTTCTTCCACTACAGGGGAATTAGCTTTTTCATATGAAAACCGGGAAGCAAAAGCCTGTATGGCACACCGCTTCATTTCCTGGAGGGCTTTAGGATCTTCGAGCACCAAACATAATGCCTCCGCAAGATCCTTGGGGGTTCCGCCCCTCGCACATACTCCCGCACCAGCACCTTCAACCACCTGCTGCATCGACGGGTTGTCTGAACCAAGGATGGCCAACCCGAGAGCCATAAACTCATATAATTTTGTAGGGGCGCAATACTTCTGGTTAGATGTGTGCTCAACAGACGGTGAGTAATCAACCAAGCCGATGTCCGCCTCCCAAGCCGACGACAAAAGATCAAGACGCTTCTTCGGTCCTACTATGTGGAACATGCCTTCTCCCAAGCGATCTAAAGCTTCTTGCCTTAGCGTCACAAGCTGATCCTCACTCCCGTTGCAAAAAGCGAGAAAGAATACATCTCTGCCACAAGTTTCCACGGCTTCCAGTACACGCTCCATCGGCTTTTCCCTCCCTATCCCGCCCATATGAAGGAGGATAGGAATATCTGAGGGCAGTTCACAGCAAGCAAGCTTGGCAAGGCTCCCGGCCGGACGGCGTTCAGGGAGTGCCTTCATGGGCAAGGTGTTCAGTAGAACCCAAGGCATCACACCAAGACTTAGTTTCTCATGTCTTATACGAGCCCTATTCGGCTCCACATCGATCACACGATCAGGCACCCTCGCAAGCCGGTTCAAAAGCTGGATGCTAGGCAATTGTGGATATTCATCCGCCAAATGGAGTTCTTGGCAGTAATGCACAAGACACATACTACGCCCCTTAATCTTTTTTACAAAAGATGCCTCACGCAGATAGGTAGACTCCGTCAGGATCACACGTCTAGAGCACAGCATAACCATTAAGGCACTAAGTCTCAGTAGCACGCCACGAAAACGCAAGCGTACTAAGAATCCAGGCAGTTTGGACTTGCCAAGCTCACGTACCTCCAAGCCCTGCTCACGATACAATTCTAATTCACCCTCCTGACAAGGCACATGTACGATGACATTACACCCCTGAGCCTCCAGCTCCTTGATAAGATACAAAGTACCCGAGTAAGCCGTGAGAAAACTCGTCCCCGCTATCAATCTAATTGTCATCACTGCAAATTAGCAATATTATGTTACACTCATCAAATTAAAGGTTTCTTAAATGGCATCTTCGACAGTATAACCATTCTTTCTTCTTTAGAAAGTCCAAGCTTCCATAACAACAACAACCAACATATCCCAGCTGAAGCCCCCACGGTCACTAGAGAAAACCAATTATCCACTATAATCACTACATTTATAAACATGCAAAACAGTGCCAAAATCAAACCGACCCAAATAGGTCTCGCATACCCTCTACTCCAGTAGGCCCCAACAGACAGGCCGCACTGTCTGCAAGCATAAATCGCTAAACAAGGGCGAATAATCATGGTCACCACAATCGTCGGGAGTGTCACCCAAGCAATACCAAGGTCGGTGTATTTCATCAAAAGATATGTAACAGCAATATTCACAATTGATGCACAAAGCATCGCCACCACCATCACTCTTATACGTTTCATAGCTACCAACACAGCCCACTGGACCCCGCCCAAATACTGGGACAAGTCTACCAACAGCCACCCTTTCATCACCCATGAAGCAGTCAAAACCTCCTCACCCAGCGACTTACCGAGCCAGAGCTCACAAAATTGATTTGAAAATGCTATACCTATGACACAAACACCAATACCTACTAAAAGCGTATACCTCGTTCCCAATACCATCAGTTCCCTCATTCCTCCGCTATCCCCACCAACATAACTAGCCGTTGTAGACGGATGTAGCTGATTTGCCAAGCTACCGACCAGCGGACGTAACATTATAGAAACCTGAGTGGCAGGTTGGTACACACTGACTGACGACTCACCTCGGAAATGAGATAGGATTATGGGATCTGACTTATCAGTCAGCATCGTCGCTAGTTGCATAATATACATTTGCAACCCCAGCTTAATAACCTCGAAAAACCTAAAAAAACGGACACGAAAAATGCTAATCCCTAAATTACCGCATATGGTTTTTGCCATTATTATTGTTGCCACAAACCCCAATACGCGTACCGAGGTAGTCACTGAAATCCACGCAACTATTTTATTGTCAACAATTGGCAATAGAGTGATTAGCACTACTCCATTGACAATAGTTACAGCCAACTCTATAGCACGCAGAACATCAAACCTGTTGTAACTGATTAAATTTGCTGCAAAGGGAGGAGTCAACAAGGATATACTTAAGATAGGAAGTGCGTAGGCGAATAACAGTAATTTACCTACCTTGAGAAGGTTTTCTCCAATACCTATGCTTGAAAGAACAGCATCAGCATTAATGACAAGTATTGATGAAATCACACATGCCATCAACATATAGAAAAATAAACCTGTGGAGGTTACATTTCCCCTAAGCTCATTGTCTCCCTTAATACGGTGCTCAGTAAGTTCACGTGAAAGTGCCTGACCAAAGCCTAAATCTATCAACTGGCTTAGAGCCACAATAACCCCAACCAAGACTACCACACCATATGATTCTGCACCCAGTTCGTGCAAAACTATAGGGACAAGGATTATTGCGAACACACCACGCGTCGCCAAAGACAACCACTGAGCCATAACCCCTCTAAGGACTAACCGAAGATCACTCATAGTGATATTAAAACTACAAAATATTCTACTCCCATCTCCACAGGAATGGAGGATTGAAGGGAGAACTCACAGGTTGTTCAAACTTGTTGCTACTGATTGTGTCGACTTCTCCCGTCGACAGGTTGGAGTGTAACCACTTTTTACTGCTATTAGAGTAGCATTTTGTTCCGCACAGCTCATTGACTTTCTTTTCTATGGCTACGCAGAAGAAAAAACGCCCCCTTTGCCTTAGGGGCTGGCGGAAAATTCTACAGCTTCGGGTTCAGATGCTTGTGCTAAAAACTTCCTCAGAGACAATTCCATTTACCCTAAAATCCGCAGTTGCGGATTTTAGGAGTGTGCTAGTTTTCGGTATTCAGTGTTCATAATCAACAAGTTGCGTTGAATGGTGGTTCGGACTAACAAACCCTGGTGACTCACCCTGTGGGTAAATGAGTGAAATGGGAGTAACTTGCTCATACTGTGCCTGTTGCATTGGTTGTCAGTATTTCAACTGCGGTTTTTAGGTTGATAGGTTTTGATTTGTTGTTGAATTAGAACCACACTAGCGTGACAGCTAGCAACTATTGTCACGGCTTAGAGAACTTTTCTAGATTATGCCTTCCACACGGCTGGCATAACTGAGTCTAGTGGCGCTATAGCACTAAATCAAAAATGCCGAACGCCATTTCGCAATTCCTGTACAGCCATATTCTAGATTGCCTGCCTCGTTATTCTTAGGTTCCCTTATTCATAACTAAAACTTTTTAGAGTAAGTTTACCACCATTATGAGGATAGTTTCTAATGAACTGACTCCATGATCCTTCTAAAATTAGCACTGATTTTCTGTTTAAAGCATCTAGTTATTTCGAGCTGACTTACATGGAGTTCTTCTGCCTGATTCTCACATTTACAATGACATTCTTTTAACCACTTGCTAGTAAGGTCAACTTCATTAATGCAATGTTCACCCTGACCATACAAAGCCATAAAATCAGAGGCTTTAGGATGATACGCAATTGCGATAGTAGGCGTACCTGTAGCTAGAGAAAAAACCACAGCATGTGTCTTGTGTGCCAGGTAAATCTGGCATTTCGCGACTTCCTGTACATGTTTATCAGTAGGCAAATCCTCTTCCAAGATTCTTACAGAATCCTTGCAATCCGCTATATCAACAATAGTGTGGATTTGTGGCCGATCATCTCCGTATTGACCCGCAATTTGCATGGGAAAGAAAACCACTTCATAGCCTTGTGAAACTGCATATCGTGTATATTCCGCTATGGTAGCGTGGTAATCATCGAGATTAATAGCATCCCTTACCGGGCCAGTGTAAATGGCTATCCCCACTCGTCTTGGCCTTTTTGAAGGAGGTTGTATCTCGCTAACTTTAAGGGCAAATACGGATTCAAGCGTTTCGACCAATAAATCAGAAGAGACCCCAACTTCGGCAGCAGCACAATATGAAACTTTATCCCGAACATAGATTCCTTGACATGACTCTAGACATTTCGTTAGAAACTTCTGGTTTCTATCGTCGGTAAATGTCAATGGTCCTATCGTCTGTGACCAAAGATAAGTCGGCTTATTATACAATATGGCCAAAGCCAAATCTTGAAATAGCACCGACATACCACTCTTGGCAAACCAGTTAGTAAAATGATGTCCTCCGGTTGATATCACGATATCAGCCTCTCTCAATGCTTTTAGAAATGAACCATTCAAGAATACGGACACTATTTTCTTAAGTCCCCTATTGCTTAAGACTGAGCTTACCACAGAGGGGTAAACCAATCGACGAGAAATAGTCGAAGCAATACGTTGCGGGATTAATGGCATCATCTTAGGTCCAGACCAAGGCACAAAGGTCACCTCGCTACCTCCCTTCCTCTTTGGCAGATCTCTTGTTGACCAAGCCTCTGGGCGAGTAGTTGATACTGTAATATTTGCAGTCGGCTGTATTTCACAAATTAACTGTACAAGGACATGCAGCACAGCTCGATCCCCTTTATTATCGGCAAATTGATTTATTATAAACACATTCATAATCAGGTATATCTGATGTTATTAATCTAGGGGCTGTCCTAGCTAAGCGATGAAAAAAGCGCTAAACTAGGATAGAATATGTATCAAAGAAAGAGTCGACTATCACCCCGCAAGCAAGGGGAGCTG
>PDWI01004411.1_pt1 | contig 18884 bp, 14 predicted proteins | sample 1430891 | NCBI WGS metagenome assembly PDWI01 (sample SAMN01162508, study PRJNA174530) | Oral metagenome, whole genome shotgun sequencing project. | biome: Marine environment; feature: Marine mammal; material: Swab sample of the gingival sulcus; isolation source: swab sample of gingival sulcus...
CATTAAAGCAGATGATTGATGCGCAAGGTAAGGAGGATTTGTTTATTTTTATTCCAAATTATCATGCAATGAGTAGTGTGAGTGACGGGAAAATTTTAAGAGAAAATACCATTGATGCTGCCATTACTTTTTTAAGCCTTGGAATTGACCCTGAAAAATCCACCTTTTGGCTACAATCTGACGTCAAAGAGGTGTTGGAGCTTTATTGGGTTCTCTCTTCTTATACGCCTATGGGACTACTTGAGCGTGCTCATAGTTACAAAGATAAGGTGGCTCGAGGTATCTCGTCAAACCACGCACTTTTTTCATATCCTGTTTTGATGGCGGCGGATATTTTGCTTTACCAATCAGACGTTATTCCTGTGGGAAAAGACCAAATCCAACATGTAGAAATCGCTCGTGATATTGCGGTAAAGTTTAATAATGCCCATGGAGATATTTTTACGTTGCCAGAGTTTAGAGTTAATGAAGATGTGGCGACAGTTCCCGGAATTGATGGGGCTAAGATGAGTAAAAGTTACAATAACGCCATCGATATATTTTCAACTCAAAAACAGCTTAAAAAAAGGTGTTCTTCCATTGTTACGGATTCTACCCCATTGGAAGAGCCGAAAGATTTTTCCACATGTAATGTTTTTGCATTGGCGAAGCTGTTTTTAGATGAAGACGGTCAAGAAGAACTGAAGCAAAGATATAAAAAAGGTGGCGAGGGGTATGGGCATTTTAAAATGTATTTAAAAGATTTGATATGGGAGTATTTTGCTCCGTTTCGTGAAAAAAGAGAGTATTATCTTGAGCATAAAGACGAGGTGTTGGATATCTTAGATGATGGGGCCAAAAAAGCTAGTTTGATAGCAGATGAAACTATGAAAATAGTGCGAGAGAAAACGGGAATTTTAAGATAAAAAAGGAAAAAGAATGTTAGATTTGAAACTATTGCAAAATGATTTTGAGAGTGTTAGCAAAAAACTAAAACGAAAAAAAGTTAGTAATGAAATTTTAGAAGATATGAAAAATCTTTTTGTAAATTTAAAAGAAAAAAGGCAAGTTTTAGAGGGTTTTCAAGCGGAACAAAATGCAAAAAGCAAACTCTTTGGCGTGTATGCAAAAGAGGGGAAAGATATAAACTCTCTTAAAGCCGAACTTGCTAAAAATAAAGAGAATATCGCAACTATCAATGAAGAGGTTAGAAAGATAGAAGATGAGCTAAACTCTTACGCTTTAAGTGTGCCAAATATTCCAGATGATGATATTCCTGATGGTAAGGATGAAGATGAAAATGTGGAGATAAAAAGAGTTGGCGAGATTCCAAAATTTGATTTTAAGCCTCGTGAACATTGGGATTTGAGCGTTACTCCTAATTGGTTAGATTTTGAAAGGGGCGTGAAACTTGCAAAAAGTCGTTTTTCGGTTTTAAAAAATGATGCGGCAAGGTTGGAGAGAGCTTTGATAAACTACATGTTGGATTTTAACCGTAAACGTGGATTTAACGAAGTTTGCGTACCTTACATCGCAAATCGCGAAACTTTAACGGGAACGGGACAGCTTCCAAAGTTTGAAGATGACCTTTTTAAGATAGAAGGCGAAGAGCTTTTTTTGATACCCACAGCCGAAGTTCCCGTTACAAATCTTTTTCGTGATGAGATACTTAAAGAGGAGGAACTTCCTATAAAACTCACTTCATACAGTGCATGTTTTAGAAAAGAAGCGGGAAGTGCAGGACGAGATACAAGAGGTATGATACGCCAACATCAATTTGACAAAGTGGAACTTGTAGCTATCACAAAACCCGACGAAAGCGAGGAGATGTTAGAGCAGATGGTATCTTGTGCGTCTGATTTGCTTACTTCTTTAGGACTCGCCCATAGACATGTGCTTTTATGTACGGGTGATATTGGTTTTGGGGCTGCTAAAACCATAGATTTGGAAGTTTGGTTTCCCGGACAAAACAAGTACCGCGAGATAAGCTCTGTTTCAAACACTCGTGATTTTCAAGCAAGAAGGGCTAAAATCCGCTATAAAGATGGCAAAAAAAATCGCCTTGTCCACACCTTAAACGGATCATCCTTAGCGGTTGGAAGAACACTAATTGCTATCATGGAAAATTACCAACAAGAAGATGGAAGCGTAAAAATTCCTGAAGTATTGAAAGCTTACATGTAATGGCAAATAAAGACGATGAAGAGGTTGTAATACTCCAAAGTAGCGATGATGAATTTGACATCGATACGGACGAGATAACAACCCTTGATATAGAAGGTGATAGCACAGACCCTATTGAAGATGAGCTATCACAGCCCGAATATCAAGATGAGGCCATAGAAGAAGAGAAGAAAAACAGACTTCAAAAAATTATCATAATAGCAAGCATATCTCTTCTTGTTGTTATCATTATTATTCTCATCGTTTTAATATTTATTAAATTAAACAAAAAACCAAACAATCAACCCCAAGCAAAACAGATAATAGAAAAAATTCAAAAAAAGCAAAATTTATCAAAATTTACTCCTTCTAAAATTGATAATATGCTAAAACGTGCAAACATCCTGTATGAAAAGGGAAATAAACTTGAAGCACTTAGCATATATAAAGATATAGCAACCTATAATGAGGCGATTTCCCAATACAACATAGGCGTTGCAAGAATGAAAGAGGGAGATTACGAAAACGCATTAGTTGCCTTTAAAAACGCCATATTAAACAAAGAAAAACGAGCTGTAAGCTCCATAAACGGAGCAGTTTGTGCGCTAAAAATGAATGATAAAAAATTATATGATTATTATATAGATTTAGCCTATACTTATTTGCCCGAAGAGAGCAATTCTCCTTTGTATTCGTACTATGTCGGGCTTGTAAATTATTATAAAGGAAACTATTTTGAGGCATTAAACGCATTTTCGCACCCAAGTAGTAAGTATTATAAACCCAGACAAGAGTATTTAGCATCAAAAATTGCCACTTTTTTAAATGTTCCAAACAAATCTTTAAGCTTCATCCAATCCCAAAAAGAGTATGATGATTTACTAGCCTTAGGGCTTTTATACGCTCGAATCGGGGATTATGAGCTATCTCAAAAAACATTGGAAAAAGCCATAAAAAATTTGCAAAATGCCCCAAAAGCTTCCCTTGCACTTGCCCTTGTAAATCTAAAATTAGGAAATTTCCAATCAAGCGCAAATCTTTTACAAAACCAATACGACAAAAACGCAACCTTTGCAAAAGAAACATACCCCATAAAAGTAAGCCTAAATAAAACGCTATTTAACGTTCATCTTGCCCAAGAAGAGTATAAAAACAGTATATTTTTTGACAAATCAAAACAATACACCCTACTCTTTTACTTCGCTCCGTATAAAATCTTTAACGCAAAAGAGACCGTAGGACTCATAAGAAGAGGCGGACTAAATGTTTTTGTGGATGAGATTGACTCGGGATTGGAATACTTAAAAACAAGTTCAACCATAGCTAAGATAAACGAATCCATGTCAGACGCTATCAAAAAAGCTATCACTCATCACTATTTACAAGCAAACGAACAACTAAAAAAATTGATAGATATCTATCCAAAACACTCTATCTTGCACTACAATTTAGCCCTAACGTACGCACAACTTGGGAATTACACATTAAGTTATAAGCACTTTTTATCAAGCTACCGCTTAGATGCAAAAAACTATCTTGCCGGAATTTTTGCCGTTATGAGTGGGGAATTGATAGGTAAGGATAACACAAAATTGCTTGAAGAGGTAAAACTTGATATTGACAATGACAAAAAATTAAAAAAGATAAATTTTTTCATGACCCTTACTCACTTGATACAAAACAATCAACCATCTATGAACAGATGGCTTGAAGAGGATAAAAACAACTCTCCAATGCATCTGATGTTTGATGCTATCACAGCTAAACTTGTGCAAAACGATAAGGTGTATTATGATAAGATAAACACTTTAAAAAGTATATTGCCGGATGATATCATGTGTAACATTTTGTATCTAAATGCAAAATATCAAAATATGGATATCAAAGAGTATGCAAAAAGCATTCAAATGGAGTTTAACAATAAAAATCTCGATATGTCCGCCTTTTATTACGGCTCATCTTTGATAAAAGAGGAGTATGTTAAGATGCTTCAAATTAGCGGTTTATTACATGTAAAAAAAGATGAGCTTAAAAAACGCCTAAAAACCGAACAAGATGATGTGGTTGGCGTAATGCAAGCTTTAGCTTATATAGACCTTTATACAAACGATTTTGAAGAGTCTTACTCCATCTACAACTCGCTCATTGATGAACATAAACAACAAGATACAAACACCGTATTTTACGCAGCTGTTGCTTCCATAGGAGCAAATCATCCGCAAAACGCCATTGCACTTCTTGAATTATCAAAACTTATCGATAGCAGTACTTTAGAGAGCCGATACGGGTTAGGTCTTTTATATCATCAGATAAAAAACTTTGAAGGCGCAGCTATCCAATACAACAAGATAGGCAATAACGGCTTTAAATCAAAATATTTTAGCTTTAATATAACTAAATAAATAACTTCGCTAAATAACATAATTTTTTACATGTAAAAGTTTTACATGTAAAAAATATACCCTTGTAAACATAGTTTTTTAGGGTTTTTATGTGTAAAGTGTTAAGTGTCACTTTACACAATTTGTTTTTAAATTTTATAGACTATTTTTCGTATATTTACATTTTAAATAATTTAGCAATAAAACACAACTTAAAAGTAAACAATTTTTTTACATGTAAAAAAATTACGAGCCATAAATACCTAAAATTATAAATAAAATTAAAGGAAAAAATAGATATAATTTCAAAGAAATAAATACAAAAAAAGGTATTTATGAGTTGTAGAAAAGTGCGCTGAAAGCAACCTGACTTGCCATACTCAATAAAGAATGGGCTTGGCTTGAGCTTAATCTTTATTGAGCAAATATAAAGAAAGGATACTTTGTGAAAAAAGCTTTACTTTTAAGTGCATCAAGCTACAAAAAAACGAGTTACTTAGAGCACTCTAAGCCGTGGATACAGGACTTCTTAGGTGACAGATGGAGCGAGGAGATTCTCTTCATACCCTTTGCCGGGGTTAGCAGAACGAATGACGAGTATGAAAAACGAGTTGCCAAATGTTTACAAAACGATAACGTAAAATCCATACATAGATTTAGCGATATGAAACAAGCCGTCAAAAATGCAAAAACCATAGGTGTTGGTGGCGGAAATACCTTTATGCTAAACTATTATCTTCACAAATATGACTTATTAGAAGTTATCAAAGAGGCAGTTGAAAACGGAGCTTTGTATTTTGGTTGGTCGGCAGGTGCAAATGTGGCGGGGAAAACCATCAAAACAACAAACGATATGCCAATTATCATGCCAGAGTCTTTTGATTCGATAAACATCTTCCCCCATCAAATAAACCCACACTTTATCAGCGGAAAAATCACAAATCACAACGGAGAAAGTAGAGAACAAAGACTAAACGAATTTGTCATAGCAAACAAGGGAGAGATAGCATACGCACTACCTGAAGGAACCGCTTTACTGATGGAGGGTGATGAGGCTACGGCTGTTGGATATGATGATATATTGAGATTTGAATACAACAAAGAGATTGCTACCATTAAACTTGGTAGTAAAATAAAAATCTAAAAGGAGGTTGTTGTGGAAGACTTTAGAATTGTTGCTGCACTTCTAGGTATAGTTGCCGTTATCGTTTTACTTATCAAAAAGTATGACACTAAAACGGTTTTAATAGGTGTTGGTTTGGTACTTTGCATAATTTCATTCAAACCAATGGCTGCTCTTGCGGCTTTTACCAAAAGTATGACAAAAGCGGGACTTATAAAGGCCATTTGTGCGAGTATGGGTTTTGCATTTGTTATGAAATATACAAAATGCGATAAGCATTTGGTAAACTTGCTAACAAAACCGCTTAAAAATGTTGGATTTTTTCTAATTCCAATAACCATTGCGCTTACTTATTTTATAAACATAGCCATACCTTCAGCTTCGGGATGTTCGGCTGCTGTTGGTGCTACGCTTATACCTCTTTTAATGGCTGCGGGAATTAAACCCGAAATGGCGGGTGCATCTGTATTTGCGGGAACATTTGGCGGGGTTTTAAGTCCGGGTTCGGCTCACAATATATTCGTAACGGATTTGGTAAAAAAGACAAATCCCGATTTTACAATTCAAGAGGTTATAAAGATTCAATTTTCAAGTGCGATTACATCTTTAGCGATTGTAATGGTGGTTGTCTCTGTAGCCGCTTTTATCTTTAAAGATTATCAAAAAGGACAAAATTTTACCGTCTTAAATGATGGCACTGCGGGAAAATCAGGAAATGAAGATGAAAAAGTAAGCTATATACACGCGCTTATGCCTTTGATACCACTTGTTATATTAGTTATCGGAGGAACGAGCTTAAAGGAGTATCCTTTACTTGCATGGACAAAAATGGGTGTTGCAGAAGCTATGATACTTGGTGCAATTATAACTATATTTGCAACTTTTACAAGCCCTCAAAAGATAACGAAAGAGTTTTTTAGCGGTATGGGAAGTTCATACGCAAACATCATGGGTATCATTATAGCAGCAGGAGTTTTTGTTGTGGGACTCAAATCTTGCGGAGCGATAGACGTGATAATAGATCTTCTCAAAACCGAACAAGGTTACGTAAAATTTGGCGGAACATTTATACCATTTTTAATGGGTACTGTTACAGGATCAGGTGATGCTGCTGCGTTTGCATTTAACCAAGCGGTAACGGTTCGTGCGGCGGATTTGGGATTTGATCAAGCCACATTAGGTATGGCAGCGGCAATTTCCGGAGCGCTCGGAAGAACAGCATCTCCAATAGCCGGAGCTTGTATAGTTTGTGCGGGAATTGCAATGGTAAACCCTGTAGGAATTGCAAAAAGAACATTTCTGGGTATGCTTCTTTCCGTTACGGCGATTGCATTCTTTATTTTATAAGGTTAAAAAATGGATATTGTGGAGAGGTTTTTAAATTATACCAAAATAAATACAACTACAAATAGACAAAACGGTGCGGATGGCATAATGCCATCCAATCCAACTGAACTTGAACTTGCAAATTTTATAAAAAAAGAGTTAGAACATTTAGGCATAAAAGATATAAGTTTAAGCGAAAAGTCTATCTTGATAGCGAAACTACCGTCAAATTTAGACAAAGAAGTTCCAACTGTTGCATTTTTTGCCCATCTTGACACAAGTGCCGAGCAAACAAATGACACAAAAGCCAAAGTAGTAAAATACGAAGGCGGTGATATTTGTCTAAATAAAGAGCTTGAAATTTATCTAAAAAAGAGTGAATTTGATGAGCTTGAAGATTATGTAGGTGATGACGTAATAGTAACAGATGGCACAAGTTTGTTAGGAGCGGATGATAAAGCGGCGATTGCAAGCATAGTTAATATGCTTGAATTTTTTGTTAAAAATCCTGATGCAAAACATGGGGAGATAGTCGCTTGCTTTTTACCCGATGAAGAGCAAGGGCTAAGGGGCGCTAAAGCTTTGGATGCTGAACAAATAGGCGCTGATTTTGGATATTGTTTGGATTGTTGCGGTATAGGTGAATTTATATATGAAAATTGGAATGCAGGAGATTGCGTACTAACTTTTACGGGCGCATCGGCTCACCCGATGAATGCAAAAGGAAAATTAGTAAACTCCCTTTTGTTAGCACATAAATTTATATCTTTGCTTCCAAATGGTGAAGCCCCTGAATACACCGAAAACAAAGAGGGCTATTTTTGGGTAAAAGAGCTTAGCGGGAATAGTGCAAAAACCATCTTAAAGCTTGATATAAGAGAGTTTGATGAGAAAAAATATGCCCAAAGAATGGAGTTTTTACAAAATCTTGCCAACGGCTTAAATAAAGTTTGGGACAATAGAATAGAAATCTCATTAACCGATAGGTACGAAAATGTGTACAATAACTTAAAAGATGAAAATGCACCCGCAATCACATACGTAAAAAGAGCCTTTGAAAACTTAAAAATAAAACCCAAAATAATACCAATGAGAGGCGGATACGACGGTGCGGTTATCTCCGCTAAAGGCATACCATGCCCAAATATTTTCACAGGAGGTCACAATTTTCACTCCATTTACGAATATCTACCCGTTAAATCCTTAAAAGCTTCAAGCGAAGTTGTAAAAGAGATAATTTCGTTAGTTGCTAAAGACTAATATCTTCGGGGAGGGGAATTTCCCCGAAGATTATTTTATTTTTATCTTTTCAAAAAAAGCATTGCAATTCCCATACATACAAACAATATGCCTGAAATTTTATAAAAAATCTTTATTTTTCTAGTGTCAAAAAACCATGATGAAGCGTATCTTGACATGGTTCCATAGGACATTAAGGACAAAAAGGATATAAACATAAAAGTACATGTAAAAATAAAAAATTGCAACGCTACGCTTTTATCTTTTTGCAAAAATAGTGGGAAAATGGCTGAAAAAAACAAAATTGCCTTTGGATTTGTTATGGCAACTAAAAACCCGCTTTTAAAAACTTTAAAATTATTACATGTAAATTTTTCTCGTTGTGTTAATTGGAAGTGAAACTTTTTGCTAAATATCTGTTTTAACCCCAAATAAACAAGATATAAAGCTCCAACTATCTTTAAAATCACAAAAAAATTATCCGATACTTTTAAAACCGCACCTACACCCAAAATCGCCGCAAAAGATACCAAAAGAAGACCCAATGCATTTCCTAAAGTCGATAAAAATAGACCTTTTATGCCGTAAGTTATCGCGTTATTTATAGCGAGCAATATAGCTGCACCGGGACTTACTATGGTGAAAAAAGAGATGGTTACAAATGCCAAATAGTTATCAATATCTATGAAAACTCCTTTTAAATTTTTTACATGTAAAAATTTTACATGTAAAAAAATAGCTATTTAGTTAAATTGTTTTTCATAAAAACGTAACTATTTAAAGCTCCTATATATGCCCTTGCGGTTGCAAGCATAGTATCAACACTTAAACCGTGTCCGATAATAGCTTTATCACCGTTAAATGCCACTTTTACAACCACCCGCGCAAGTGCATCTTTTCCACTGGTAACCGCTTCAACTTTATAATCTTTAAGCCTTCCTTCAACCTCACAAACCCTATCTATCACTTTAAATACCGCATCCATTGTACCATTTCCAATAGCAGCGTCCGTTATCTCTTTATCATCATATCTGATAGTTATAGCCGCATTTGGAACTCCGCCTGGATTACAATCAGATAATTGCAGAGTAACAAGTTCATATTTTTGAGATATTTTTGTTATCTCTTCAGTAGCAATGGCTCTTAAATCATCATCATAAATATCTTTTTTCTGATCAGCTAACTTTTTAAACCTTACAAAAGCTTCATTTAACTCTTTTTCTTCTAAGCTATAACCTAAAGTTTCCAATCTATCTTTAAAAGCGTGACGACCCGAATGCTTTCCTAAAACAAGTGAATTATCATCTAATCCAATATCTTTTGCATTCATAATTTCGTAAGTTTCTTGATGTTTTAACACTCCGTCTTGATGGATACCGCTTTCGTGAGAAAAAGCATTTTTGCCGACTATTGCTTTATTTGGTTGAGGCTCTATTCCTGTTATGGAAGCAACTAAACGGCTCGTTGGATATATCTCTTTACAATTAATATTTGTTTGAAAATCTTTAAAAATATCTTTTCTTGTTTTTAAGGTCATAACAACTTCTTCCAATGAAGCATTACCCGCACGTTCTCCTATACCGTTTATAGTACACTCAACTTGCCTGGCCCCCGCTTTAATACAAGCTAAAGAGTTTGCTACCGCTAAACCTAAGTCATTATGGTTGTGAACTGAAAGTATAGCTCTATTTTTTACATGTAAAGAAAGCTCCCCTATCATTTCATACATCTCTTCAGGAAGCCTATATCCAACAGTATCGGGAATATTTAAAGTAGTTGCTCCTGCTTCTATGGTAGCATCTAGTATCTCTTTCATGAAAACCATATCCGTTCTTCCAGCATCTTCGCAACTAAACTCCACATCATCTACGAAACTTTTTGCATACTCAACGGCTCTTACAGCTCGTCTTATAACTTCATCGGGTTTCATTTTAAGTTTATATTCCATGTGAATTGGACTTGTAGCTATAAAGGTATGAATACGCTGATGTTTTGCTTTTGATATGGCTTTTGCGCTTGCTTCTATATCTTTATCAATGGCACGCGCAAGGGAACAAACGGTTGTTTTTTTTATTCTCTCACCTATGCGATATATAGCTTCAAAATCCCCTTTACTTGCAGCTGCAAATCCCGCCTCTATGACATCAACGCCTAACTTTTCCAAAGCTATTGCAAGACGGATTTTTTCCTCTATATTCATAGAAGCACCGGGGCTTTGCTCCCCATCTCTTAATGTAGTATCAAATATTATTATATCTTTTTTCATGTTCTATCCTTTTTTGTTGTAAAATTAAAATGTATAAATTTGCTTTAAAGTAAGTGACTAGGATAGAAGTAGCAGGAGCGCATTTTTTATTTCTATTTTTGGTAAATGTTTGATAGCTTTTTTTATGCCTATTTCAACACCCATAAATGACTCCTTTTTTTAGTTTACTCTTGATTATACCTATTTTTTTTCGTTTTTGCAACTATAAGGGTATAAAAAGCTCTAATTAATCCATACAACAAATACGAAGTAGCCATCAAAGTCACACCTTCAATAGGAAAAAGATATATCAAAGAAAATGATGCAACCAAGCAAACCAATATCTTTAACACATTGGGTTTTTCAAAATCTATCTTTTTAAAGCTCGGATATCTTACATTGCTAACCATCAAAAAAGATAAAAGTATCTGAATTAAAAGTATCACAAATTCATATCCGATGAAAAAAGAGTATTTATTATACATCATAACCCACATAGATATAACAATAGCAGCCGTGGGTATGGGAACACCTATGAAAACAGAAGGTTCATTCTGGTTGCTTGTTATGTTAAATCTAGCCAACCTTATAGCACCAAACACCACATACATACCTGCAAGTAAAGAGCCTAATTTTCCAAACTGCGCACCAACACTAAAATAAAAAAGCATAGCAGGAGCAACCCCAAAAGCAACTATGTCGGCTAGTGAATCAAATTCTGCTCCAAATTTGCTCATGGTTTTTGTGAATCTCGCTATCCTGCCATCTAATCCATCAAAAACCAATGATAAAAATATATAAATAACCGCCTTTTCAAAATCACCCTTTACAGATGCTAATATACTTATAACACCTAAAAATGCACTTGCGGCAGTGAAAAGATTTGGAAATATATAGGCTAGTTGTAATTTTTGCTTTTCCAAAATTTACTCTTTTTTATCATCTTTTTTATCTTTTTTTGCTTCATTCTCGGCTTTTTTGATATCATCATCTTCTTGTGGCTCATCTTCAGCATGCATTCTGGTTGGAAGAGATTTTTCCTCTTCGTAAGCTCTTATGATATCACGCACTTTTTCGCCTTCTATATTCTCTTCTTCATATAAAGCTTCAACCATATTTTCAATAGCACCGTCATATAATCTCAAAGTTTTTAAAACATCTTCGTAACGTTCATCTAATACTTTTTTAACATAAGCATCCAAATCTTCAGCCATTTTTTCACTATAGTCTTTAATGCTCTGTCCGCCGGTTAAAAAAGTGTTTCTCTGTTTTTCTAAAACCATTAAACCCGCCACATCACTCATACCATACATGCTAACCATTGCTTTTATGATGTCTGTTGCGCGCTCAAGATCATTTCCTGCCCCTGTGGATATTTCGCCTATAAAAACCTCTTCAGCAGCTCGTCCACCTAAAAGAACATCAACTTCAGCTATAAGTTCATGACGCTGCATTAAAAACTTATTCTCTTCAGGAGTATTTAAAGTATATCCTAAAGCTGCAAGTCCACGAGGAATGATACTTACTTTTGATACTTGTTTTGCACCTTTAGTAGTTTCAGCTATAAGTGCGTGTCCACTTTCATGGTATGCTACTATTTTTTTCTCTTTTGGATTTATGCGACGTGATTTTTTCTCCAATCCCGCAATAGCCCTTTCAACTGCCTCTATCAAATCAATTTGTTCAACGGCAGGTTTTGAGTTACGACCCGCTAAAAGTGCCGCTTCATTGATGATATTTGCCAAATCTGCCCCTGCAAGTCCGGCTGTTAAGCGTCCTATCTCTTCTAAATTTACATCTTTTGAGAGCTTTATCTCTTCAATATGTACTTTTAAAATCTCAACTCTTCCTTTAAAATCAGGCTTATCAACTAAAACTTGTCTATCAAATCTCCCCGGACGAAGTAAAGCACTATCTAAAACTTCCGGACGATTTGTGGCTGCTAACACAATAACAGGAGAGTTATCGGAACTAAAACCATCCATCTCAGCTAAAAGTTGATTTAAAGTCTGTTCTCTCTCATCATTTCCTCCGGTTATTCCGTTTGCCGCCCTACTCTTTCCGATAGCATCAATCTCATCTATAAAAACGATAGCGGGTGCTTCTTTTTTTGCATTTTCAAACAGATCCCTAACACGACTTGCGCCAACACCGACAAACATCTCTATAAAAGATGAACCAGAAACTGAGAAAAACGGAACATCAGCCTCTCCGGCAACTGCTTTTGCAAGAAGCGTTTTACCAGTACCTGGAGGTCCAACCAAAAGCACACCTTTAGGAATTTTTGCTCCTAAATTTATATATTTATCCGGATTTTTTAAAAAATCCACTATCTCAACAACTTCCTCTTTTGCCTCTTCAACACCGGCAACATCAGTAAATTTTACCTTTGGTTTTTCACTATTAACAAGCTTTTTGCTACTTCCCATTCCAAGTATTCCGCTTCCCATACTCTTTTGCATACGTGAAGCCAAAAACATCCATATACCAAAAAAGATAAATATAGGCAATACCCAAGAAAACAAAATTTCAGAAAATACATTTGTTTCATTATAGCCACCATACGGAATCTTTTTCTTCTCAAGAAGTGGTAAAAGGGCTGAATCTTCCCCTACTTTTTTAACAACGTATACTACATTTCCTTGTTTGGATTGGGCTTTTATAATCGTCTGCCCAATAGACACATACCTTAAATCTCCCGATTCTACCATGGATTTAAAATCATAATAACTTAAGTTTTTTGTAATCGAATTTTGAGAATTCGTCATAGACATACCCATATCACCGTCAGCGGTAGTCAAACTTTTAAAAAGCATAATTACAACAATGGAAAATACCGCAAAAACCAAAATAGGATTTTTGTTGAAAAAATTATTGTTGTTATTATTGTTTTTATTTTGTTGATTGTTCATTTAATTTTACACCTTTTTTTGAAATATTATTGTTCGCCACTCATTTTTAGCTATAGTTTCGCAATGTTGGCAATTTTGAAAAAAGTTCATCACTTTTTTTTCATATTTATCTAAAATACCCGATAGTATCAAAATACCATCTTTTTTTAATACATTTTGCAAATCGTTCGATAAGACGATCAAAATATCGGCTATGATATTTGCAACAACCGCATCATACTTTTTTTCAGCATTACCGACCGACCCAACCCAAGTATCAACTAAATCTACGCAATTTAATTTTGCATTTTTAGTTGTACTTAAAATCGCATCTTCATCAGTATCGCAACTATCCACATAAGCACCTAACTTTGCACTTGCAATACTTAAAATACCACTTCCACACCCCACATCTAAAATAGTATCATTTTTTTTTAAATATTTTTCCAATGATAAAATACATGAATAAGTACTTTCATGGTGTCCCGATCCAAATGTTAAACTAGGATCTATAACAATATTCATCAAACCTTTCTTCTCTTCTTCCCAGCTAGGACGCACATAAAAATTTGATATTTGTATAGGTTTTATGGAATTTTGATATAGACTTATCCAATCTTGATTTGGCTTAGTTTCAAGAGAAACTACAACCTCAACATCCCTTTTTAAAGTATCACTTAATTGTTGGGCAAATTGTTCAACACCCCATTTTACAACTTCTAAATCTTCTTCACTTCTCACTATAAGAGTTTTTCCCTCTTCTTCTACTGCTTCTACTCCTAAAGATAGTAAAAAATCACAAAACTCATCATTATTTGAAGTTGGTGTGATTTTTAGCTCATTATAGCTTGACAAAAGTGACATTTTATCCTAAAACATCTTCAAGTTTTTCTTTTAAAACTTGCGGAGTGAAAGGTTTTACTATATAGTTATTTACCCCTGCTTTTAATGCGGTTATTACTTCTGCTTTTCCGCCTTCTGTTGTAACCATAATAATGGGCATATCTTCATAAGAATCATCGGCTCTTACTTTTTTAACCAACTCAAGCCCATTCATCTCAGGCATATTCCAATCTGTTATAAGCACGTCAATATCACTATTTTGTCTCATAATTTGCCACGCCTCAACTCCATGTTCAGCTTCTAATACATCCTTGTGACCTAATCTTCCTAATGTGTTTTTTATAATCCTTCTCATGGTCGAACTATCGTCTACTACGAGTAACTTCACACGTCATCCTTTGATTTGTTTTGGATATTTTAACTTAATTTTCTTTTATTTTAGTTTAGTTTGGAACATTTTATATTTTTAAAAACATATTCTAAGTCTAAAGTTCCCTCATAAAACGCCTTGCCAACGATAACTCCGGATATACAATTTGTGCTTTGAAGTTTTTCAATATCCGATAAATCCTTTACTCCTCCGCTAGCAATCGTGTCTATTTTGCTTATTTTTGCAATTTTTTCGGTGAACTCAACATTTACACCGCTTAACGTTCCATCTTTGCTAATATCAGTACAAATAATCGCTTCAACTCCGGCATCAGCAAATTTAAGTGCTAAATCCTCAGCTTTTATATCGGATTTTTCTCCCCATCCTTCAACGGCTACATATCCGTCTATCGCATCTATTCCAACGGCAATGGGATACTTTTTTGCAACTTCTTTTACAAATAATGGATTTTTAAGAGCGATAGAACCTAAAATAACTCTTGATATTCCAACTTCATTTATATAAAAATCAATGGTTTTCTCATCTCTAATTCCTCCGCCTAATTCAACCTTTAAAGAGCAATTTTGACAAATTTTTCTAATCTGTTCAAGATTTTTTGGCTCTCCCGCAAAAGCACCGTTTAAATCAACAACATGTAGCCAATTTGAGCCCATATCTTCAAATCTTTTTGCCAATTCCCAAGGCTCATTTGAGTAAATCTTTGCACTATCCATCAATCCTCTAGTAAGCCTAACAGCTTGTCCGTCTTTTAAATCGATAGCGGGTAAAATATCCATCTTAACTCCTTTTATTTTAAATTAGCAAAATTTTTTAAAATCGTAAGTCCGTTTTCATGTGATTTTTCGGGATGTGGTTGAAAACCCAATATATTTTCAAACTCAACCGCACTGGTAAAATCATAACCGTAGTTGGTACTGCCTATGGTATATTTTTCATCACAAACCACATGAAAACTATGAACAAAATAAAGATAAAAATCATTTTTTAACCCTTTAAAAATAGGTCTATTTTTTTTTACATGTAAACCGTTCCAACCCATATGCGGAACTTTCAATAAATCCTTAAATCTACTCTTATCAAAAGCTTCCACATCACCTTTTATCAAGCCAAGTCCTTTGTGTTCACCAAATTCATAACTTTTTTCAAACAAAAGCTGCATTCCCAAACATATTCCAAGTATAAAATGCCCGCTTTTTGCGTATTCTAAAACGGCACTTTTCATTTGTGTTGTTTCCAAACTTTTCATAGCATCCCCAAAAGCCCCTACACCAGGAAGTATTAACCTATCATATTCTTTTAACTTGTGAGGATCTTTTTCACATCCGGCTTTCACCCCTATACGATCAAAGGCATTGATAACACTTTGTAAATTTCCCACATTATAATCAACTATCCCTACCATCAAAAATCCTTATTTTGCATCTTTTACCTTTATGGCTCTTAGATATATGGATAAACCGATTAAAAGCATGGTAACACCACCTAGCAAATATACTGCATGCAATATATTTTGAGGTTCTGTCATAGAAAATTTAAATACTAACATCAAAGCTTCAATTGCTAAAGCAATGATAATAGAGCCTAAAAACCTAACCATAGTTTTGTGAATAGAGCTATTAGAGTCAGTATGCCTTCTACCTAAAACCTCTTCTTCAAAAATTGTTTTTACAAGATCAAATATAGCTAGTGCCAGTGTTAAAATGATAGTAGACTCAAACATCTCTTTGACGTTCATTTTTGTTAAACTTACAACACTTGAAAACATACCCTCAACTCCGTGATAAAACAATCCAAGTGCTACGAAAAATAGTGCCACGGAAAAAATTCCATATATTATCTCAACAGTATGCCCAAACAATGAGTCAAACGAGGTTGGTGATATGATTTTTAAAATAGCCGACAATGATACATCTATACAAACCACATATAAAAGTTCTGACTTGTCGTTGTAGATTGGTGTTGAAGCGGTTACAGTTAATTCATTGGTTAAGGTTGAAGGATATGGATCTGTCATAATACATCGCTTTTCTTTTACTGCACGATAGTAGTATGCCTTGTTTGACCTATCCTTACCTTTTCCATCATCTTTTAAATTACCTCTTGTAATACCGTCTATTAGCTGCTCCCCCTTGTTATCAAGAACATAAAGAGCCTCAAAATAAACAGATTCATCAGCTATTTTATTAAGTCCAACAAGAATGCTATTTAAACTTGGTTTTGGTAAGTTGTTTGGTAAATTGCGATTAAAAAGATAACACAAATATGAACGTGCTTTATATCTTGAAAGGGCAAATTGCTGTATCTCTTGTATAACCATAGAAACCCTACCTTTTTAATTTATATATTTTTGCATACGGATTTGATTCAACCAATTCGTAGAAATTTTTATTGTAATTTTCAAAGAAAAACAGTTGAATAAAAGTTGAATTTAATGCCGTATCATCTAAAATAAACATCGTCCCATACGGCTTTGCAAATAAAAGATTTAAATGTCCGCTCAGATTTGCCTCTTGTCTTTTAATAATTGGTCTAGCATTTTTATCAAAGGATAGAATATAATAATTTTTCAAAAGAATACTATTTTTTCCAAGATTAATAAGATTTTTTTTCTTATCCACACTGATACCGTTTCCTAAAATTATCTTCTCACCAGCATCTTTCATTTGTGATGTTTGGTAAAAAAACGGTTGCTTTTTCTTTTTTCCATTCATTAAATCCCTATAACTAAACTTTCCTATAGTTGGGAAAATAGTTGCCATTCTATACGGTAAATAAAGATAAACATCTCTTGTTTTTTTAGGCAGTTTTATATCTTCATGTAAATGCTCTAAAAAATCATTTGAATTTTTATATCCATAATCTTTCATCATCCATGCAAGTAAATTTGAAGGAATTTTCTCTTTTTTTTCATGCGCTTTAAACTCTTTTTCCCTATACTCAACCGCCAATCTTGACATATTTGCCGAACTTTTTTGATCTACATTTAAAATAAAGCTTGCTTTAAAAAGATTGCTAGGGCTCTTACTTGCTCCTCCGTCAACCAAAGTCTTTACATCTGCGTAATAACGCAACGGATAACCATAATCCCACCAAGAAAGAACATAATCTTCCCTTGAAGCTACTTTTTTGAGCTTATCAATTGCATCAACTTCATATTTATTAAAAACCGTTGGAACTCTATAATCATATACATGTGAAATATTTGGTATCAGTACAACAACAGTACAAAAAACTAAAAAACCGTATCTTGCAAACTTATTTTGTAATATTTGACTCAACTCAACCACCAAGAAAGACAAGCCTAAAGCCATCAAGGGAACAGCATATACCGTAAATCTAAGACCACTTTTATATGCTAAAAATCCAAGTAAAAGCATAGGAATAGACAAAAGCATAACTCTATGCTTTAAACAAAGATACATGTAACCGATAAATGAAACAAAAAATGTTACCATATTTCCGCTAATGCGGTTTGCAAATACATCAAATGGGATAGCACTTGATTCTCTTACTGTTTGGTTGGATGTGAAAAAGAAAAGCTTTATAGCTTCGCCTGCTCCAACAACCTCGTCTCTAAAAACATAGCTTTTTAATTTATCCCAAACCAACAACAAAGATCCACTTCCTATAAGTAAAACAAAAGAAGCAATTAGGATAATAAAAATGGTCTTTTTACTAAACTCTCTGTTTTTAAGAACTACATACAAAAAAGCTAAAATAACAAATTTCAATCCCACATGCATGGAACAGCTTGCAACAACAACAAAAATCAAAAGCTTGTAAAAATATAAATAATCTTTTTGAATTAAACCTAAATTTTTACACTTTTTCATATGTTCACAAAGATTGGTTTTTCCTTCGGCTTTTTGGCTTAAAAAACCTGTCAAAACGGTATAAATAAACAGCAATCCGGTAAAAGCAAACATCAAAGAGTAGCTCGATGAATACCACCATGTATAAGCTACAATACTCAAAGAAGTAGCAAATGCAAAATTTAAACTTTTATCTTGAATAGATGCTATCAAAAAATATAAAACAAAAGCAGGGAAAACTATATTTAACATATCAGTATCATAGTAACCAACCATTGTGCGGTTATAATAACTCCATGCAATTGACGCTAAAAGCGCAGCTATAAAACCCATTTGAATACTTTTTAGCCTCTTTCCAATTAAAACAAGCGGTATAACCAATAATGAACTTAAAAATGCCGGTAGATAAAGAATAACACTTTCAAAACTAAATGGCAAAACTTTTGCAAAAAATGCTGTCAATATAGATGTTGAGGAATTTATGGGAGAAA
>PDWI01004412.1_pt1 | contig 18884 bp, 5 predicted proteins | sample 1430891 | NCBI WGS metagenome assembly PDWI01 (sample SAMN01162508, study PRJNA174530) | Oral metagenome, whole genome shotgun sequencing project. | biome: Marine environment; feature: Marine mammal; material: Swab sample of the gingival sulcus; isolation source: swab sample of gingival sulcus...
GAGGTGTTGCAATACATCAAAGAACAAGGACAACGCCGTACGAAGTCTGGAATTATGTTAGGTTTGGGCGAAACTGAGGACGAAGTAATCGAAACACTACATGATTTGCACAGAGCCAAAGTTGATATTGTTACTATTGGTCAGTACTTACAACCAACAAAAAAGCATCTAAAAGTAAAAGAATTTATCACTCCTGAGCAGTTTGAAAAATACAAAAAAATAGGGCAAGAGATAGGTTTTAGATATGTAGAGAGTGGTGCCTTAGTACGTTCTTCGTACAGAGCCCAAAATCATTTAGTATAACTGCGAAACAAACAATAAATGGATATACAGAGAGAAAAATTAGAGTTGCCGACAGGTAACCAAGGCGATAAATTGTTATTACATTCTTGTTGTGCACCTTGTTCAGGTGAGGTAATGGAGGCGTTAATTGCCTCGGATATTGATTTTACCATCTTTTTTTACAATCCGAACATACATCCAAAACGAGAGTATGAAATCAGAAAAGAGGAGAATATTGCTTTCGCAAAAAAATACAATATTCCTTTTATAGATGCTGATTATGATAAGGATAATTGGTATGAGAGAGCCAAAGGAATGGAGTTTGAGCCAGAAAGAGGTATTCGTTGTACGATGTGTTTTGATATGCGTTTTGAACGCACGGCTTTATACGCTCACGAAAATGGTTTTCCTGTGATTACGAGTTCGTTAGGGATTTCTCGTTGGAAGAATATGGAGCAAATTAACGATTGTGGCGAACGAGCCGCTGCTCCTTATCCTAATCTTACTTATTGGACATACAATTGGCGTAAGAAGGGAGGCTCTGCACGAATGATTCAAATTAGTAAGCGAGAGAAATTCTATATGCAAGAATATTGTGGCTGTATCTATTCTTTAAGAGATACTAACAATTGGCGTTTGTCCAAAGGTCGTGAAAAGATTAAGATTGGACATAAATATTATGGGGAGGAGTAGTTGGCAGTGGTCAGTATTTAGTGTTCAGTTGACAGATAGGTAGGGGCGTTGCATTGCAACGCCCCTACGACTAAGAATGCAATACCTACACGGTATAGTTACAACATAATAGTCTTTATGTTAGTAGTTTTCTGAATTTTATAATCGATTTTTTACTTTTTTTAGTGTTAAATTAAAATATTTTACAAAAAACATATTTATTAACGTAAAATATACGATATTTGCACCTATAATATTTAAAATAAAAAAGTTATGAAAAGAATTATCACATCATTGGGATTGCTATTTTCGATAGTGGCATTCTCACAATCCTATGTAGGATTTTTAAACGACAATTATAGCGGTGTTCACGCTGTGATTAATAACCCAGCCAATATTGTGGATTCACGATTTAAAGTAGATATCAATTTATTTGGTATGAGTGCTTTTTTAGGAAATGACTATGCAAGTGCTAAGTTTTCTGATTTGTTGGATAAAGATTTTGATTTTGACCAGTATGTTAAAAGAAATCCTTTGTCTGCAAATGAAGCTGTTTTCAACGTTGATATTTTAGGACCTTCATTTATGTTTAATATTGCTCCAAAGCATAGTATTGCTGTTTCTACGAGGCTTCGTATAATGCAAAATGCAAAGGCTAATGGAGAACTTTATGAAACGATTAACAATATTGGGGATGATTGGGATTATGTAAATCCAATGTCTGTTAATATAGGTGATGCTATGGCAAAAGCAAATGCTTGGACAGAAGTAGGGCTTTCATATGCTACTGTTTTGATGGACAAAAAAGAGCATTTCTTAAAAGGAGGTTTGACCTTAAAATATTTAAGAGGTACGGCAACAGGAAATTTTGAAACGAATAATGCTACTTTAAAATACCAACCATCACCTGATCCAGCTCAACCAGAAAATGCGAAAGTAATCACTTCTGGTAAAGCATATTATAGTTATAGTAGTAACTTTAAAAATGCAAAAGATATTGAGTTGTCAGATTTCAAAGAAAGTATAGGAAATGGTTTTGGAGGAGATTTAGGATTCACTTATGAATGGCGTCCAGAAATAAATGATTATAAAATTGCTAACGGCAAAGGATATTATCGTGATGTTAATAAATATAAATTAAGATTAGGATTGTCTGTAACAGACTTAGGTAGTATTCGTTACTCTGATAAGGTAATTAAAGAAAATTATAATCTTAATGCTGTAATTACGAAGACAGAATATGAAAATGTTTCAAAAGATGACTATAGTAAAGCTTTAGATGAACTCTTTACAAAAGAGGCAAAAGGAGATGTGAGTAATTTTAACTTACCAACAGCTGTTCACTTTAATGCAGATTGGAATTTCAATAATAAATTCTATTTGAATTTAGATGCTAATTTTGATATTGCTAATAGCGAAAAGGGAAATACTATTGAAAATACATATAGTTTAACCCCTCGTTACGAGGCAAAATGGTTTAGTGCTTATGTTCCTTTAAGTATCCGAGAATTTTCAGGATTTAATGCAGGTTTAGGGTTTAGAGCAGGGCCTTTATATGTTGGTTCAGGTTCTATAATTACTAATTTATTAGGTAAAGAATCAAAAGGTGCAGATGTTTATTTAGGTTTGAAAATTCCTATTTATCATTCAAGACCAAAAGATAAGGATCAAGACGGTATTCTTGATAAATTTGATAATTGTCCTAATACTTTTGGACCTGTTGAAAATGACGGTTGTCCTTGGGGAGATAAGGATAAGGATGGAGTAAAAGATAATGTTGATAAATGTCCTGATACTGCTGGACCTATTGAAAACAAGGGTTGTCCTTGGGGAGATAAAGACAAGGATGGAGTGAAAGATAATGTTGATAAATGTCCTAATACTGCTGGATCTATTGAAAACAAGGGTTGTCCTTGGGGAGATAAAGACAAGGATGGGGTGAAAGATAATGTTGACAAATGTCCTAATACTGCTGGACCTGCTGAAAACAAAGGTTGTCCTTGGGGAGATAGAGATAAGGATGGAGTTACAGATAATCTTGATAAATGTCCAGACGTAAAAGGTGTTAAAGAAAATAATGGTTGTCCTAAGAAAGTTGTCATTACAAAAGAGGCTAAAAAAACAATTGATTCTTATGCGAGATCAATATATTTTAACTCAGGTAAAACTACCTTTAGAGCAGGAGTAACACAAACTTTGGATAGAATTGTTGGTGTAATGAAAGAATATAAAGATGCTAAATTTAGCATTGAGGGTCATACTGATAGTCAAGGAAGAAAAGCAAGTAACCGAAGATTGTCTGAAAGACGAGCGAAGGCTGTTTTAGATTACTTGGTGAGTAAAGGAGTTAATTCTTCTCGTTTAACTTCTTATGGATTTGGTGAAGATTATCCAATAGATACGAATAAAACAAGAAAAGGTAGAGCAAATAACCGTCGTGTTGAAATTAAATTAACGAAATAATAAACAGTGTTAAAGTAAGAATTATCTGAAATTCATACTGTAAAATAATAAAGAGGCTGTCCTAAAGACAGCCTCTTTCTATTTAGATATCTATCAGAAGTGATTAACTTGTTTTGTATATACAAGTTAAAATGGTCTGATTTTTGATTTATACCTTTGTAAAAACATCAAAATTATAAAAATGAACAAATACAACTTTAAAAAATTACTTTTCTGTATCCTTTTAGACGCAATAGGTCTTGTCTCTTTTACGATACCTACTATAGGTGAATTTTCCGATGTAGTTTGGGCTCCATTATCTGCATATATTTTCAGTAAAATGTTTACAGGTAAACTCGGTACTTACGGTAGTATCTTTACATTTGTAGAAGAAGCTTTACCTTTTGTGGATGTCGTACCGACCTTTACTATTTCTTGGGTTTATGAAACTTTTTTGCTCAAAAACAAAAAAATGTTTCATAAAAAATAATAAGTATTAAATTTTTACTTCATTTTAACATTTGTCAATGTTAAAACTTATCAACACTATAACGTTTTAGTAAGTAATGTAATCTTCTGTAAATGTAATTTTTATGAATTATCTTGTAAATTGCAAGAGTTAATTTTATAAAACTTACAATAAGTTATGAGGAGAATAGTACTTTCAATTGTTATTTTTTTGAGTTTTTTGAGTATTGCAAAAGCAGATGGAGGAGTTTATGGCTCTTTCATTATTATTAATGGTCATTATTACCAATGTAAAGGTGGTAATAATTTTAATGGACATGATTTTGGAAGTTTTATAGAAGGAAGTTCGCTATCATTAAAAGGAGGCGAATTGAAAACTTGGAAGGATGGGGGGACTGATATTACAGGAGCGTTTTTGTATTACAGAATTTACAAAGAAGGTACAGCACCCTCTAATTTTATAGAAATTAATTTGCCTTGGAAAGAAAATGGCATAGATGGAAATGGAAATAACCAAAAATGGGCAAAAACAGATTTAACAATAAATGTATTATCAGGATTGTCAGCGGGGAACTATACGATTGAAGTTTATTTTAAGGCTACGAGCAATCAAGGTGATAAATACGATACTGATGGAGGTGCAAACTACAAAGCAAACTTTAAAATAACAGCACCATTACCAGCATCATTAACGATTACCTCTATGCCAAACAATTTAAAAGAAGACAATCTAAATAACGTTGCTATCAATCTAACTTTAGAAAACGAAACTTTTTTAGATGCTAATTTAGAGATAACCAATTTCACTTTACAGAATGCTCCAAATGGGTTAATTATTAATTCTGTGTCTTATGTTGATTCTAAAAATGCAGAAGTTACTTTATCGTTCGACGGAACGGACTTTGATGCGGATATCTCCAATTTTGGATTAACGGTCAATGCAACTGAATTGACAAGTACTTCTAGCCTTTCAGCAACTAATCTTTCGATTACGGCTTTGGAAGAAAAACTAAAACTTACTGTTCCAACGCCTTTGAAAGAAGATGCCCTAGACAATGCTGTTGTCGATATAACTTTAGAAAACGAAACTTTTTTAGATGCTAATTTAGAGATAACTAATTTCACTTTACAGAATGCTCCAAATGGATTAACTATTAATTCTGTGTCTTATGTTGATTCTAAAAATGCAAAAGTTACTTTATCGTTCGACGGAACGGACTTTGATACGGATATCTACAATTTTGGAATAAAGGTAAAGAAAGAAGAATTAAAGCAAAACAACACCGATTTAAACAAAGAAAACTTGACCATTACAGCGGTTGTAGAAGATGAATTGATTATAGGGGGAGTAACCATAAAGCCTTCAAAACCAACAAGAACAGAACAAGTGACGATTACATTTGATGCTACTGGAACGGCTTTAGAAGATGCTACGAAAGTTTATTTTCATTCTGGCGTGGGAATGGACAAACCAAACTCTAAACAATTTAATAAAACTGTTGGAAATTGGGATAATGATGATGGAATAGGTGAAATGACATCTTTGGGGAATCATAAGTGGCAAATCGTATTATCGAATATAGATGCTTATTATTCGTTGGAGAATAATGATGATGCTTTTGGGCTTAATTTCTTATTTAGAAATTCTGATGGAGCAGAAAAAGAGGACAATCAGGGAGGGAATTATCACGTAGAAATAGAATCAGGGAATTATTTCCTAATATCAAAACCTAATTATTCTCCTTATTTGGTAGAAAAAGGAGTTTCTTTTTCTATTGAATCAAATGCAAATGCACCTGTAAATTGGTCGTTGGACGAATTGAATTCGGATGGAACGGTAAAAATAGCGAACGTTAATAATCAGCAAAATATTCAAAATTATACTTTTAGCCACAGTTTAAATGATGAAAATGTATTTCATTATTTCAGATTGACGGCTGGTTTTGGAGGAGGAGGTATTACCAAAACCAAAACTTTTGAAGTAAAAACACATAAAGCGATTTCCGTTGCTCCCGTTCCTAATGGAGCAAAAAAAGGAATTAATTACAATGTTGATGGAACGGTTACTTTTGTATTGCATACACCTACGGAAACCACTTACGAATATTTTGATGAAGGGAATTGTGGTCAAACTTCTACGGCAACGACCAAAAAGAAAGAGGTGGTTTATTTGATAGGTGATTTTAACGACTGGGAAGCTGATGATACTTATTTGCTAAATAGAACGGAAGACAGTGATTATTGGCATATTACTTTAACCAAAGAACAACTGAAAAATTTACGAGTAGTAGGAGCTAAAGAGGCTGTTTTTCAGTATTTAGTGGATGGTGAAATTCGCATTGGCGATCCTTATGCACATCAAGTGTCTGATTATGATGATAAATATATATCAAGTTCGGTTTATTCTAATTTAATTTCCTATCCAGAAGGGAAAACGATAGGTAGAGCGTCGGTAGTTGATTTAGAAAAACCAACAAAGTATGCGTGGAAAGTTTCTGTTTTTGAACGAAAAAAGGAACGAAATGAGTTGAATGTATATGAGTTACATTTTAGAGATTTTACGCCTGAGGGAACTTACAAGTCGGCGACGACAAAATTAGATTATCTAAAAGAATTAGGGATTAATTGTATTCATATAATGCCAATTTCCGAGTTTGAGGGCAACGACAGTTGGGGCTACAATCCGAATTATTATTTTGCAATGGACAAAGCCTACGGAACGCCTAATGATTTAAAGGAATTTATAGACGAGGCACATTTAAGAGGTATGGCTGTGGTCAATGATTTGGTGTTAAACCACGCTTTTTCGAGCAATCCTAATCTGATGTTGTATTGGAATAAAGCAGAAAATCGTCCTGCTGATGATAACCCTTGGTTTAATCCGCAACATAAAGGAATTTATGATGAAGGAGGGCATTGGGGAGCAGATTGGAATCACGGAAGTGAGCATACACGCCAAATGGTTGATGATATTATTAATTATTGGATGGATGAATTTCATTTTGACGGTTTCCGCTTTGATTTTACCAAAGGGTTAACCCAAAAAAATCCAAATCCGAGTGATCCTTGGGCGAGTAACTATGATTCTTGTCGTGTAGAAATTTTAAAACGAATGGCGAACACTGTTTGGTCAAATAACTCTGGAATAGGAAAAAAACCGTATGTCATTTTTGAGCATTTAGCGAACGATGAAGAAGATAAAATTTTAGCAGATGCAGGTATCTTAATGTGGTCAGGAGCAAGAACCCAAACTCCTTATATGGAAATGGCAATGGGAACGAAAAAAGAGAGTTTTTGGAACAGCGTGTATGAATCTCGCCAGTTTAGTTTTGCTAATTATATGAGTTATTTGGAAAGTCACGATGAGGAACGCATCGGTTATAAAGTGAAAAATTGGGGTAAAAATAATGATGGAACGACTAAGTACTTGATTAATCGTTTAAAATTAGTAGCCACTTTTAATATGTTGTTGCCAGGACCTCGTATGGTGTGGCAGTTTGGTGAATTGGGCTACGATGTTTCCATTGATGAAAATGGAAGAACAGGAAAGAAACCTAATGCTTGGGATTTGAATTATGATGGAGATGCTGAAAGACAACAACTTTACCGATTGTATTCGTTGATTTTTAAATTACGGAATAAGTGCAAATTTTATATTTCTGGAGGTAAGAAACCTGATTATGCAAATATTGGTAGTACGACCGATTGGTTACGAAAAATGCGTTTTTGGGCTTTTGCAGATAAAAATGAGAATTTAAATAAAGATATTCAAATCATTCCAGTGGGTAATTTTGATACAGAAAATGATGCTACAATAACTCCTGAATACAATCCAAATTTAACAGGAAAGTGGTTCAAATACAACGGAGACCCAGCCGTAGATGGAACTCCTTATCAGGTAAATTCATCCTCTGACACTTATACTTTGTATAAAGATGACCCAGTTTATATTCTGACGAATGCAGATTTAATTCCGCCAAAAATTACTTCTATTACAAAAAATATACAAACAGGTGTAAATACTTGTTATATCGTACCTGACACTTCGTTTGATTTTGTCAAAGAAACATATTCTCCAACGGAGAATCCATCTGCCGGAAAAGCATCTGATAATGATGAAGTGTATCTGTATTATACAAAGATTAATGATGTTGCTATCACTGAAAAAACGATTTTTTCGGGACTTGAAGTAACAGGAGTAAAATCGTTGCAAGGAGTAGAATTGAAACAAGGGAAAAATACGATTCATTGGGTAGCAATGGATAATTTTGGAAACAAAACTGAAACGGATCAAATCATTAATGTTTGTCCGACTTCTGATTTAATCATTTCAGAATACGTAGAGCCTAAAAAAGGAGAGAAAGATAAGTTAATAGAAATTTATAATGGAACTTGTGAGGACATTGATTTATCTCAATATAAATTAGGGATTTACAAAGATGGAAATGTAGCAGATGAGAAATTAAAATCCTTAGTAGGTACAATTGCCTCGGGTGAGTTTAAGGTATTTTCTTATTCTGATCCTGAGAATTATACGGGAATGTATGAGAAATTGGGTTCACCGTTACGTTTTAATGGAAATGATCCAGTCGTTTTATTGAAAAATGAGATCGTAATCGATATGTTGGGAACAGCAAATGGAAATGATTTTGCAAAGGATATTACTCTACGAAGAAAGAATAGTATAACAAATCCAACGGAAACCTATGATACTGATGAATGGGTTAAATTAACGAATGCTGAGAATAAAATTTATATTGAAAATATAGGGAAACGAACGCCTTTGTTACACGCCACGAATGATGATAAGCCGATATGTAAAGGAACAAGTGTAACCTTTACAGCAAACGGTTTGGGAAAATATGAATTTTATATCAATGGTGAAAAGCAACAAGATGCCTCAACGACCTCAACTTTTACAACTACGGAACTAAAAAATAACGATAAAGTAACTGTAAAGTTGAAAAAAGATACTTGCGAATATACTGATGAGGGAATTAGTATTCAGGTAGAGGAAGTTGTTCCAAAAATAACAGCCGATAAAACTACGATCTGTCCCGATGATGAAGTAATTTTTACCGCAGAAGGGGGAACGGAGTATGAATTTTTTGTAGACGGTGAAATTAAACAAGCAAAATCAGCGACCAATATATTTAAAACTAAAACTTTAACGAACGAACAAAAGATTAAAGTTAAAGCTTATAATGATTTAGGTTGTAGTGATGTAAGTGAAGAAATTACGATAAATGTAACGGAAATCAATGCTAAATTAGAAGTAACTAAACAGGAAATATGTCCAAATGAAGAAGTAACTTTTACAGCCACAGGAGGAACAGAGTATGAGTTTTTTGTAAATGATAATAGTGTGCAAAAATCTAGTGAAAACACATTTGTAATATCTTCTTTAACAAATAAACAAAAGATAAAAGCAATTGTTTATAAAGATGGTTGTCAAAAGGAAACAAATGTCATTACTATAAAAGTAAATGATTTACCAAACAATTATAAGAGTGGTGGTTTTGTAGGAAAACCAATTTGTCAAGGTTCAGAAGCGAAACTAACATTTAAAGCCTTATCAAAAGGCTTTACAACACCTTACACTATAAAATATAAAGTACAAGGCAGTACAACAGAATGGGAGCAATTAATTGAAGAAAAAGGAGGGTTTGAATTTACAGTTCCAGAAAAGCCAATAGTAACAACGGTTTATGAATTAGTTTCTATAAGTAACGTTACTTGCACAAGAACGGCAAATTTTGGTTCATCAACAGCAACGGTAGAGGTGATAGTTCCAGCTAATGCAGGAATAGATGGAGCGCTAACTATTTGTAAAGGCACAACCCCAACCAATGATATATTATTTAATGCACTTGGCGGTACACCTGATACAGGAGGAGATTGGACACAAGAAGGCAATGTTTACACATATACAGTAACAGCAAAATCTCCTTGTATATCGGATGCAGTGTCAACGGTAATAGTTACAGAAGTAGAATCAGTGAGTGCCGGAGCAGATTCAATCTTAACCATTTGTGAAGACGAAACACCAACGGAAGAAGAATTATTGAAAGCATTAGGAGGTAATCCAACAGCAGGAGGCACATGGACACACGATGGATCAAAACACATTTACACAGTTAAGGGGACAGCACCTTGTGAAGATGCAACAGCTACAGTAACGGTCAAAGTAAACGATTTACCAAACAACTATAAGAGTGGAGGTTTTGTAGGAGGGAAAATTTGCCAAGGTTCTGATGCAAAACTCACTTTTAAAGCTTTATCGAAAGGTTTTACTACTCCTTATACGATTACATATAGAGTGCAAGGTAGTACAACAGAATGGACGCAAGTTATTAGTGAAAAAGGAGGGTTTGAATTTACGGTTCCAGAAAAGCCAACAGTAACAACGGTTTATGAATTAGTTTCTATAAGTAACGTTACTTGTACAAGAACGGCAAATTTTGGTTCATCAACAGTAACGGTAGAGGTGATATCTCCAGCGAATGCAGGAATAGATGGAACTCTAACTGTTTGTAAAGGGACAACACCAACAGATGAGCAATTGTTTAATGCACTCGGCGGAACACCTGATACAGGAGGAACTTGGATAAGCAATGGAGATGTTTATACTTATACTTATACTGTAAAGGCAAAATCTCCTTGTGCATCAGATGCAACGGCGAAGGTAACAGTTACAGAAGTAGAACCAGTGAGTGCTGGGGTAGATTCAGTCTTAACCATTTGTGAAGGAGAAGAGCCAACGGAAGAAGAGCTGTTTAAAGCATTAGGAGGGACACCAACAGCAGGAGGAATTTGGACACACGATGGATTAAGACATACTTACACAGTTAAGGGAACAGAACCTTGTGAAGATGCAACGGCTACAGTAACAGTCAAATCAAATGATTTACCAAACAATTATAAGAGTAGCGGTTTTGTAGGGAAACCAATTTGTCAAGGTTCTAATGCAAAACTCATTTTTAAAGCTTTATCGAAAGGCTTTACAACACCTTATAAGATTACATATAGAGTGCAAGGTAGTGCAAAGAAATGGACGCAAGTTATTGATGAAAAAGGAGGATTTGAATTTACAGTTCCAGAAAAGCCAATGACAACAACGACTTACGAATTGGTTTCTATCTCAAACGCTACTTGCACAAGAACGGCAGATTTTGGAACAGCAACGGCAGAGATAAAAGTTATTCAACCAGCCAATGCAGGAACAGATGGAATGCTAACTGTTTGTAGAGGAACAACACCAACAAATGATACATTATTTAATGCACTTAGCGGTTCACCTGATACAGGAGGAGCTTGGACACAAGAAGGCAATGTTTACACATATACAGTAACAGCAAAATCTCCTTGTGCAGTAACTGCAATAGCAACCGTAACGGTTACAGAAATAGAGCCAGTAAGTGCAGGGACAGATGCGACATTAACCATTTGTGAGGGACAAACCCCAACCGAAGAAAAATTATTCCAAGCATTACAAGGTAATCCAACAACAGGTGGAACTTGGACGCACAATGGAACAAAACATATTTATACAGTCAAAGGAACAACACCTTGTGCCGATGAGACAGCTACGGTGACTGTAAAGGTAAATAAGTATCCAAATAACGGAAAAACAGGAGGCTTTACAGGAATGTCCATCTGTCGAGGAAGCGATGGGACATTGACCTTTGATGCGATAGACGGTAGTTTTACAACACCATACAAAATCGTTTACAAAGCACAGGGTAGTGCAAAGGAATGGAAACAAGAGATAATAGAAAAAGGCAAAGTAAGTTTTACAGTTCCAGTCAAGCCAACGGAAACAACAGCTTACGAGTTAGTTTCTATAAGTAACGCTACTTGTACAAGAACAACAGGTTTTGGTTCAGCAACAGCAACAATAGAAGTGATATCCCCAGCCAACGCAGGAACAAACGGAACACTAACCATTTGCAAAGGAACAACCCCAACAGATGATGAATTATTTAACGCACTTGAAGGAACACCAGATAGAGGAGGAGATTGGACACACAATGGAACAGAACATATTTATACTGTAAAATCGAAATCTCCTTGTACAGCAGATGCAACCGCAACGGTAAGGGTTACAGAAGTAGAGCCAGCCAATGCAGGAACAGATGTAGTGTTACCTATTTGTGAGGGAGAAACCCCAACCGAAGAAGAATTATTCCAAGCATTACAAGGCAATCCAACAACAGGCGGAACTTGGATACACAATGGAGCAAAACATATTTATACAGTTACAGGAACAACACCTTGTTCCGATGCGACAGCCACAGTAACAGTTAAAGTAAATGATTTACCAAACAATTATAAGAATGGAGGATTTAAAGGAGGAGAAATTTGTAAAGGCGATAATGCAAAACTCATATTTAAAGCATTAGCCAAAGGCTTTACCACACCTTATAAAATTACATATAGAATACAAGGCAGTACAACGGAATGGGAGCAAGAAATAACAGAAAAAGGAGGGTTTGAATTTACAGTTCCAGTCAAGCCAACGCAAACAACGACTTACGAATTGGTGTCAATTTCAAATCCTACTTGTACAAGAACGACAGATTTTGGAACAGCAACGGCAACAGTAGAAGTAATAGAGCCAGCCAATGCAGGAACAGATGGAACACTAACCATTTGTAAAGGAACAACCCCAACAGATGATGAATTATTTAACGCACTTCAAGGAACACCAAACACAGGTGGAAAATGGACAAGTAATGGAAATATTTATACCTATACAGTAACAGGAAAATCCGCTTGTAAAGCAACAGCAACCGCAACGGTAACAGTTACAGAAGTAGAGCCAGCCAATGCAGGAATAGATGGAGTGTTACCTATTTGTGAGGGAGAAGTCCCAACCGAAGAAAAATTATTCCAAGCATTAGAAGGTAATCCAACAACAGGAGGAACTTGGACGCACAATGGAACAAAACACACTTATACAGTTACAGGAACAACACCTTGTTCCGATGCGACAGCTACGGTGACTGTAAAGGTAAATAAGTATCCAAACAACGGAAAAACAGGAGGCTTTACAGGAATGTCCATCTGTCAAGGAAGCGATGGAACATTGACTTTTGATGCGATAGACGGTAGTTTTACAGCACCATACAAAATCGTTTACAAAGTACAAGACAGTACAGAGGAATGGACACAAGAGATAGCGGAAAAAGGCAAAGTAAGTTTTACAGTTCCAGTTAAGCCAACAGAAACAACAGTTTACGAGTTAGTTTCTATAAGTAACGCTACTTGCACAAGAACGGAAGATTTTGGAACAGCAACGGCAGAGATAAAAGTTGTTCAACCAGCTAACGCAGGAACAAAGGGAACATTAACCGTTTGTAAAGGAATAACCCCAACAAATGATGCGTTATTTAACGCACTTGAAGGAACACCAGATGCAGGAGGAGGTTGGACACACAATGGAACAGAACATATTTATACTGTAAAATCGAAATCTCCTTGTAGAGCAGATGCAACCGCAATCGTAAAGGTTATAGAAGTAGAACCAGTAAGTGCAGGAACAGATGGAGTGTTACCTATTTGTGAGGGAGAAACCCCAACCGAAGAAGAATTATTTAAAGCATTAGAAGGCAACCCAACAGCAGGTGGAACTTGGGCGCACAACGGAACAAAACATATTTACACCGTCAAAGGAATAAAATCTTGTGCTGATGCGACAGCGACTGTAACAGTTAAAGCAAATGACTTACCAAACAACTATAAGAGCGGAGGTTTTGTAGGAAAACCAATCTGTCAAGGCTCAGATGCAAAACTTACTTTCAAGGCATTATCGAAAGGATTTACAACGCCTTACAAAATTGTTTACAAAGTACAAGGTAGTACAACGGAATGGACACAAGAAATAACAGAAAAAGGAAGTTTTGAATTTACAGTTCGAGAAAAGCCAATGGAAACAACAGTTTATGAGTTAGTTTCTATAAGTAACACTACTTGTACAAGAATAACAGGTTTTGGTTCAGCAACAGCAACAATAGAAGTAATAGAACCAGCCAACGCAGGAACAAAGGGAACATTAACCGTTTGTAAAGGAACAACTCCAACAAATGAGCAATTATTTAAAGCACTCAAAGGAACACCAGATGCAGGAGGAGATTGGACACACAATGGAACAGAATATATTTATACTGTAAAATCGAAATCTCCTTGTATAGCAGATGCCACCGCAACGGTAACGGTTACAGAAGTGGCCCCAGCCAATGCAGGAACAAACGGAACGTTAATCGTCTGTAAGGGAGAAACTCCAACTGAAGAAGAATTATTCCAAGCATTAGAAGGCAATCCAACAGCAGGTGGAACTTGGATACACAACGGAACAAAACATATTTACACCGTCAAAGGAACAAAACCTTGTGCTGATGCGACAGCCACAGTAACCGTAAAGGTAAATGATTTACCAAATAACTATAAAAGCGGAGGCTTTACAGGAAAACCAATCTGTCAAGGCTCAGATGCAAAACTTACTTTCAAGGCATTATCGAAAGGCTTTACAATGCCTTATAAGATTACATATAAAGTACAAGGCAGTACAACGGAATGGGAGCAAGAGATAGCAGAAAAAGGTAAAGTAAGTTTTACAGTTCCAGTTAAGCCAACGGAAACAACAATTTATGAATTGGTGTCAATTTCAAATGCTACTTGTACAAGAACAATAGGTTTTGGTTCAGCAACAGCAACAATAGAAGTAATAGAACCAGCCAACGCAGGAACAAAGGGAATATTAACCGTTTGTAAAGGAACAACTCCAACAAACGAGCAATTATTTAAAGCACTTGAAGGAACACCAGATACAGGAGGAAATTGGACACACAATGGAACAGAACATATTTATACTGTAAAATCGAAATCGCCTTGTATAGTAGATGCAACCGCAATCGTAACAGTTACAGAAGTAGATCCAGTAAGTGCAGGAACAGATACAACATTAACCATTTGTGAGGGACAAACTCCAACCGAAGAAGAATTATTTAAAGCATTACAAGGCAACCCAACAGCAGGTGGAACTTGGGCGCACAACGGAACAAAACATATTTACACCGTCAAAGGAACGACACCTTGTGCTGATGCGACAGCGACTGTAACAGTTAAAGCAAATGACTTACCAAACAACTATAAGAGCGGAGGTTTTGCAGGAAAACCAATTTGTCAAGGCTCAGATGCAAAACTTACTTTTAAAGCATTAGCGAAAGGATTTACAACACCATACAAAATCGTTTACAAAGTACAAGGCAGTACAACGGAATGGACACAAGAAATAACAGAAAAAGGAAGTTTTGAATTTACAGTTCGAGAAAAACCAATAGAAACAACAGTTTATGAGTTAGTTTCTATAAGTAACGCTACTTGTACAAGAACAATAGGTTTTGGTTCAGCAACAGCAACAATAGAAGTGATATCCCCAGCCAACGCAGGAATAAATGGAAGATTAACCGTTTGTAAAGGAACAACTCCAACAAATGAGCAATTATTTAAAGCACTCAAAGGAACACCAAATGCAGGAGGAAATTGGACAAATGTAGGAAATGTTTATACCTATACAGTAACAGCAACATCTCCTTGTACAGCAACTGCAACTGCAACCGTAACGGTTACAGAAGTAGCCCCAGCCAACGCAGGAACAAACGGAACGTTAATCGTCTGTAAGGGAGAAAACCCAACAAATGACGAGTTATTTAATGCTCTTGGCGGAACGCCTAATATGGGTGGAAAGTGGACGAATGAGGGGAACGTTTATACTTATACCGTACCAGCAAAATCGCCTTGTGTATCAGATGCAACGGCGACGGTAAAAATCAAACGTGAGGAAATTTCAAAACCTATTTTAAGTAGTTATGAAAAGATTGTCTGTACTCAAAATGATAAAGGGAATTTCACGATAACTAACTACAATAAAGAATTTACTTATGTGATAACGCCAAATGCTGGTGTTGTCCTTGAGGGAGATGAAATAAGAGCCTCCAAAGGTATATATGAAATTACGGTTCAAAATAATGGTTGTACAAGTTCAAGTGTAGCATTTGAGGTTGTGGTTGATAGTACACTTTCTAATTGTGATGCTGATAACGACGGGTTGACTAATGAGCAAGAAAACTTGTTAGGAACAAATCCGAATAGTTCTGATACGGATAATGATGGAATTAGTGATTTAGAGGAAGTTGAAACCATTGAAAATCCCATAGATACCGATGAAGATAGTATAATAGATGCTCTGGATAGTAATATTTTGGATACAGATTTAGATGGTGTGGTTAATCAATTAGATGTGGATAATGAAGATCCTTGTTTGCCGAAATTAAGTGAGAAGTGTAACTTAAAGACCATTCAAATCAACAGAGGTTTTAGTCCTAATGGAGATGGAATCAATGATAAATTAGTGTTGCCTTTCTTGGAAAAATATCCTAATAACAAGTTGTATATCTATACTAAAACGGGACGCTTAGTGTTTAAGACTGCAAAATATGGTGTATATAATAATTATTTTGAGGGGATTACGAAAGGCTCTCGTTTTGGACGGAAAAAATTACTTCCAGATGTTTATTTCTATTTAGCAGAGTTCTATGTTGATGGGGAATTGGTTAGAAAAACAGGTTGGATATATATAAAATATTAGAATGTGGCTAAATGAATACAACAGTATTGTGAAAATAAAAAAGATTGACTTTAAAGTCAATCTTTTTTATTTTACTTCAACATCTATGGTTGATTATTTCATCTTCAAAAGCCACTTTTTGATAGATACTTCTTCCTCTATAATAGTAGAAAGTTCTTCGATTTTTACTCGTTTTTGCTCCATAGTATCTCGGTGTCGAATAGTTACAGTATTATCTTTCAACGTATCGTGGTCAACGGTAACACAGAAAGGTGTACCTGCCGCATCTTGACGTCTGTAACGTCTTCCAACAGCATCTTTTTCATCGTAACTAACACTGAAATCCCATTTTAAATCCTCTACAATTTTACGAGCCACTTCTGGTAAACCATCTTTTTTTACCAATGGAAGTATTGCTACTTTCGTAGGAGCTAATACTGCTGGTAATTTTAAAACAGTTCGTGTTGTTCCATTTTCTAATTCTTCTTCTACCAAAGAGTTAGAGAATACCGCTAAGAACATTCTATCTAAACCTATCGAAGTTTCTACCACATACGGAACGTATCTTTCGTTAATCTCGTTATCAAAATATTGTAGTTTCTTTCCTGAAAATTTTTCGTGGCTTGATAGGTCAAAGTCAGTTCTAGAATGGATTCCTTCTAATTCCTTAAATCCAAATGGAAAACGGAATTCAATATCCGCTGCTGCATCAGCATAGTGAGCCAATTTTTCGTGGTCGTGGAAACGATAATTTTCTTCTCCCATTCCTAAAGAAAGGTGCCATTTTAATCTAGTTTGTTTCCATTTTTCGTACCATTCTTTTTGTGTGCCAGGGCGAACAAAAAATTGCATTTCCATTTGTTCAAACTCTCTCATACGGAAAATAAATTGTCTTGCAACAATCTCATTTCTAAATGCTTTACCTGTTTGAGCAATTCCAAACGGTATTTTCATTCGTCCTGTTTTTTGGACATTTAAAAAGTTTACGAAAATTCCTTGCGCTGTTTCAGGGCGAAGATATAAATCCATTGCACTTTCTGCTGAAGCACCTAATTTTGTTCCAAACATTAGGTTGAACTGCTTTACATCCGTCCAATTTTTAGAACCAGACAAAGGACAAGCAATTCCTAATTCTTCAATAAGTGCTTTTACATCTGCTAAATCCTCATTTTCCAACGATTTACCCATACGTTGTAAAATTGCCTCACCTTTTTCCTTGTAACCCTTTACACGAGGATTTGTTGCTAAAAATTGTTCTTTGTCAAAAGAATCACCAAATCGTTTAGCCGCTTTTTTAACTTCTTTTTCGATTTTAGTGTCTAATTTCGCAACGTAATCTTCTATCAAAACATCTGCTCGGTACCGTTTCTTGGAATCTTTGTTGTCTATCAGTGGGTCGTTAAAAGCATCAACGTGTCCCGATGCTTTCCAAGTAGTTGGATGCATAAATATTGCGGCGTCAATACCTACAATATTTTCGTGCATTTGCACCATCGCTTGCCACCAATAGTCGCGAATGTTCTTTTTTAACTCTACACCATTTTGTGCGTAATCGTAAACGGCACTTAGTCCGTCATATATTTCACTTGATGGAAATACATAACCGTATTCCTTAGCGTGTGAAATTACCTTTTTAAATTGATCTTCTTGTTTTGCCATAACGCAAAAATAGAAAAGGTTTCCAAAATACAATCATTTTATTTTACTTTTTTTCCGAAATCGAGTTTTTTTGATTGCTTTTTTGAGTAAAAAATGATTAGAATTTCCAAAAATAGATTTTCAGAAATAATTGTTACGATACGTTGTTGTAAAATTACCTACATTTGCATCACAAAATAATATGATTTATGGATACAGTTTTACCCTACATAAAAGATTTTCTTTCGGACTTTTTGTTAATTTTAAACGAAATGTCCCCTTATTTGCTTTTAGGGTTGTTATTTGCAGGATTGTTAAAAGTTTTTTTACCTGAATCGTTCATTGATAAGTATTTAAAGAAAAGAAATACGACTTCGGTCATCAATGCAACCATCTTAGGTATTCCTTTGCCTTTGTGTTCTTGTGGTGTATTGCCAACAGGTATTGCTTTACATAAAAATGGAGCGTCCAAAGGGGCGACAACGGCTTTTTTAACGGCTACACCTCAGACAGGTGTAGATTCAATACTGGTAACCTATGCGATGTTGGGACTTCCAATGGCGATTATTAGACCGATTGTAGCTCTTGTTAGTGGTATTATAGGAGGAGTTTTAACAAATCAAGTGACTAAGGATGAGACTGTTTTAAAAGAAGAGGCTTCATTCTCTTGTGCAGAGCCTATCAAGAAGAAAAACTTTTTTGAAAAACTTGTAGAGGCTTTTAAATATGCTTTTTTTACGTTTTTATCAGACAT
>PDWI01006706.1_pt1 | contig 18883 bp, 9 predicted proteins | sample 1430891 | NCBI WGS metagenome assembly PDWI01 (sample SAMN01162508, study PRJNA174530) | Oral metagenome, whole genome shotgun sequencing project. | biome: Marine environment; feature: Marine mammal; material: Swab sample of the gingival sulcus; isolation source: swab sample of gingival sulcus...
CGGATAATAACATCCATCAAACCACCATTTAATATAATTGCATGGGGAATTGTTGTTCTACTGTTCCTGATGATACCCTTCCACTATTTTTTAAAAAGGAAGGGATTATATCCAGCAGCAGCTGATTTTTCAGGTTTGTTAGGTTTTACAGCCCTTGGCTTGATAACCCTGCTCTTTTGCCTGGTTTTCTTACGAGACAGTGTGCTCGTTATGATAAAAATCTACGAACAACTCACCCAAACCAGCATGCCACCAAACCCGGACAGAAGAGCATTTTTACTCGCCAGCTCCAACCTCGCTCTCACAGGCGTTGCTACCGTTGCAGCAACACTGGGGTATACAAACGCTAACCGTGAACCAACCCTGATCACCCAGACGATAAAAATCCCAAATCTACATCCCGATCTCAAAGGACTCACCATCCTGCAACTTTCCGATATTCATGTGGGAGCAACTATCAAGAAAAATTATATACAACGGCTTGTCGCTCAGTGTAAGAGCATTAATCCTGACATACTCGTAATCACTGGTGATCTTGCCGATGGCAAAGCGGCATTATTACAAGGGGATGTTGAACCATTACAATCATTACATCCCCGTTATGGAAAATATTTCGTTACCGGTAATCACGAGTATTACTCAGACCTTTATGGCTGGTTGAAGCTTATTCCAGAGCTGGGATTTGATCTGCTGCTCAATAGCCATCGCACCATCAAAAGGGGAAACGGGCTACTTACTCTGGCGGGGGTTACAGATTATCATGCGGGAAGAATCGTTCCAGCCCATGAGACAGATCCAGAAAAAGCTCTTGCAGGGTGTGACGATAACAGCACAAAAATTCTGCTGGCACACCAGCCAAAAAGCGTCTACAAGGCCGCAAAACTGGGAGTTGACCTGATGCTTTCGGGTCATACCCATGGCGGACAATATATTCCCGGCAATTTCTTTGTAAAACTGGATCAGCCTTTTGTTGCCGGTTTATACCAATATCAATCCACCCAGCTCTATGTCAATCGTGGTACCGGATATTGGGGACCTCCCCTGCGACTGGGTATTGATGCAGAGATAACCCTCTTCACCCTGTCATAATTTTATATATTTTGCTGTAATATCAAACATATTCAAGGAAACTGTCACAGAATAAACAATATATTCTGCGCCATATAAAATGAGCGGTTGCATTGCCAGACTATTGCACACCCGTTCTCCCGGATTCAGCAGTTGACGATAATGCTTTTTTCCCTTTTTTGACGTGAATCAATTTATTTCTTCTGTATACGGTTACAATAGCACAAAATTCAACTAACGGAGCAAGAAGCCATGAGCGACTTTTTCAACATAACTGACACACTTTTTTCTATTACCGAGCAGTATCCAGAAACCGTTGATGTATTTGTCAGCAATGGTTTCCCGCAAATGGCAGATAGTGCGCAACGTGAAACTTTCGGTAAAATGATCACTTTTGAAACCGCCCTGAAAATGAAAGAGCTTAACCCGGAGACCTTTATGCACCTTCTGAACGAAGTGATTACAGCAGAACGCTCCAGCTCGGACGCAACATTGGCAGCAACAAAGGAGACAAACAAAACAGGGCTCAATGTGGTTGGATTGCTCCCCTGTCCGGTAAGAATTCCACTGCTTGAACAGTACAACGCCTTTGCTGAAAAAAACAACCTGACCACGGTAAATACAGAGCTGAAAGCGGCAAGCGTTGGCACCCAGTGGGTAGAGGAAAATCTGGAGAAAATCAATGAGGCGAATGATCTGCCCGATCTTTTTATATCAGCCGGCTTTGATTTATTTTTCGATCTGGAGAAAATCGGTCGATTTCGTCAACAGGGCGTGTTCACCGATCTGGTTAGATATGATGGAGAAAACCCGCTTTTCAAAGGACGTAAATTACAGGATCCTTCTGGCAACTATTCTGTCATTTCCATTGTTCCCGCAGTATTTCTGGTCAACACATCAGAGCTTGGTGAACGCGAAGTCCCCCGTTCATGGTCGGACATCCTCAAACCGGAATGGGAAAAATCCGTTTCCCTGCCCATAAAGGATTTTGATCTGTTCAATGCCATTTTATTGAGCATTCAGGATCGTTACGGCGATGAAGGTGTCAAGAATCTTGGTCGCTCTCTGATGCTGGCAATGCATCCAGCCCAGATGGTAAAGAGTAACCGGATGAAAACCAACAAACCGGCAGTTACCGTAATGCCATACTTCTTTTCCAGAACAGTGAAACCGGGAGGTAATATGCAGACAGTCTGGCCCGAAGACGGAGCAATCGTCAGCCCGATCTTCATGCTTGCCAAAAAGGAACGTGCTGATGAGCTGCAACCCATTGTCAATTTTTTCGCCTCGAAAGAGGTTGGGGAAACGCTTTCACATAAAGGAAGTTTTCCTTCCCTTCATCCTGAGGTGCTAAATGATCTCCCCGATGACGCACCCATGATGTGGCCGGGATGGGACAAGATTTTACACACCGATCTTTCAGCAGAGATTGCCAGGTGTATGGATCTATTTGATGCTGCAGCCATGGGAGAAACGCTATGAATCTGGTAACGGTATCTGGACCACCTTCCTCTGGAAAAACAGCCGTCATCTTAAAAACCGTTGACACCTTGATGAGCAGAGGAATAAAGGTTGGCGTGGTCAAGTTTGACTGCCTTTCAACCGACGATAATCTGCTGTATGAAAAAGCTGGCATCCCGGTACGTAAAGGTATCTCTGGAGCCTTATGCCCGGATCACTATTTTGTCTCCAACATTGAAGAGGTAACCCAGTGGGGGCAAGAGGAAAACTTTGACCTGCTGATCAGCGAATCTGCTGGTCTTTGTAACCGCTGTTCACCATATATTAAAAAAATTGGTGCAGTATGTGTCATTGATAATCTGAGCGGAATCAACACCCCAAAAAAAATCGGACCAATGCTTAAAAGTGCCGATATCGTTGTCATCACCAAAGGCGATATTGTCTCCCAGGCTGAACGTGAAGTGTTCGCCAGCAGGGTAAACTCTGTCAACCCCAAAGCAACGATCATGCATATCAACGGGCTGACCGGTCAGGGTGCTTACGAGCTTGGCACCCTGATTTACCGAGAAGAAGAACAGGTTACCACGGTAAAAGGGTATGAGTTACGCTTTCCAATGCCATCCGCTCTTTGTTCCTACTGTCTTGGCGAAACCAGAATTGGCGAGGAATACCAAATGGGAAATGTACGAAAAATACAACTGGAGAAGTAATTCCATGGGTACAATTAAAAAACAAATCGACGCTCTTGGTATCAAGGATTTATTTGAACTTTATCCTTTTTTACCCCAGTATTTTGCCGGGCAGGGACTTGAAGTCACCGGCAATGAAACCGAAACCATCCCCGAACTACTGGCAAATCTTGATGTTGATGAGATTGAAGACAAGGCGATAGACATAACCTCTCTTATCGCAGGAGTCGTCAGCTACACCGAGCAAATGCTGCAGTTTCTTGGAGGCGATGAAAAAAGAACAGTGGCAGAAATCACCATCTATCCGGGTACAGACAAAAGCGGCAACCGTGAAAACTTTGAAGCTCTCACCTTTCAGCGTGGTGAAATTGTGTGTATCGTCGGCCCCACCGGCTCCGGGAAAAGCCGCCTGCTGGCAGATATTGAATGGATGGCACAAAAGGACACACCAACGGGCAGACAGCTCCATGTCAATGGCAAGGTGCCCGACCCTAAATGGCGATTCAGCTCATCGGACAAGCTGGTCGCACAACTGTCGCAGAACATGAACTTCGTGATGGATTTAACAGTTGAAGAATTCATCCGCCTTCATGCGGACAGTCGAATGGTAAACAATGCCGAAAAAATTGTCGATGATATCATCAACAAAGCCAACGAACTGGCAGGAGAACAATTTTCCCCGGACACTGCGATCACCTCCCTGTCGGGCGGGCAGTCACGGGCACTGATGATCGCAGACACCGCCATTTTAAGCAGTTCACCAATTGTGTTGATAGATGAGATTGAAAATGCAGGGATTGATCGTAAAAAGGCCTTAACACTCTTACTCAACGAAGAAAAAATTGTGCTTATGGCAACCCATGATCCGATGCTTGCCCTGATGGGCGATCGCCGTATTGTCATAAAAAATGGTGGTATCCATAAAATCATAAAAACGGATGACCGCGAGCGCGCCATTTTAACAGACATTGAAGCTCTCGACATGAAGGTACAATCCATGCGTCAAATGCTGCGTCGAGGCGAATCACTGGAACATTTTGAATTTTAAAGGAGAAGAATATGCACGATGGATGCAGCAGAAACTTTGAAGATGGAAAAGAGGTTGTTGATAAAGTAAGAATGATGGGCTTTTCGGAGCAATTTATGCCCGTTCCACTCAATATATCCTGTGCAAACTGCAAGGAAGATTTTGAGATGGAAACCTTCGAATCCCATTGCCCAAATTGCAGTTGTGTTCACGCCGTCACCCCATGCCACGCCTTCGACCCAAGCAATGTGGTATCTGGTGGGGTAGGCTACTAGCCAACATATTGCATAAGCTGCTTGTATAGATTAACAAAGCTGGGAAGTGGTACTGAAAGCCCCAAACATTTCACCAACTTCAATTCCCAGCCTTTTTATCTCTATCGATACTGACAAAGCGTGAATTCGTCCTCAACGCCAAGAGCTCTCTTAAATTGTTGGCATAATTTCATATAATCATATCGGGAACTTCTGTATTTACCTACCGTGCGGAAATATTCCTGCTGACTATTCAACATATCAAGAAAAGAGTATTGTCCGCCAAGATACCCCTCTTTCGTAGAACGCATAAACTGTTCACTATTTTTTACCGCTTCTTCATATTGTTCGATAAGCTGAAGGGTTTTGTGAAGCGCGGACCAAAGGTCCCGCACTGTTGAAAGAATATGGTGTTTTTGGGTTTTAACATTTTGCTCAGCAGCTTTAAATTTTCTGGAGGCGGCAACAATTTCAAAAGTATCACGACCACTTGAAAAAAGTTCCAGCTCAAGCTTGATACCTGCCATCATTTCTTCTCTCGTTTCTCCGTAGCCAGCAAGAGTCTTGCTTGGTTCTTTCTGATTATAATTGGCAAAAAAGTCAACGGTTGGCAGTAAACTACTCCGGGCAGCACGTAATTTGCTTCTACTCCCATCTCGCTGAATTTGAGCAAGTTTATAACCGCTGTTATGCTGCAACGCAACCTCTTCCCAAGAGGCTAGAGTACCCGGTATTTCAGGGAAGTACATATCAATCGGGATGCCATCAATTTTTTCTGACAGTTCTACCCCAACCGCTTTTTCCAGCTCACTTTTTTTCGTATCCCGCTGTATCCGCTTTTCCAAAACTGCTGCCCGCGCGATCGCATAACGTGCCTGCGCGTTTTGCTGCTCCGTAATTGTGCCGTTACCAAGAAGAAGACGCTCTGTAGCATCATTAACCTGTTGCGCCAGGCTGTTACGTTCCTCTTCAGCTAACCGCAAATGTTCTTCTGCAGTAAGCAGAGAAAAATATTTTTCACAGACACGTAAAATAAGATCTTCCTTTGCCTGGTGTCGTTCAACGTCCGCCGCGGTGATTTCAGCACTTCCCCATTTACCAATATGGAATTTTTCTAGATTAATAAGTGGCTGTTTCAAGGACACAGAGAGTTCTTTTTGGTGGTAATCAACTGAACTATGGTCATCCACCACACCATCTACCCGTTCGTCTGCAAGTAAATCCTGGTCAGAAAGCTGTAGAGACTGTTTCCCTTTTCCATAGCTTGCGCTCGCCTTAACAGTTGGTCCATAACCAACCCTCGCCTGCCAGCCCAAGGCCTTTCTTGCCGAAGCATTATACCGCTGACTTTTATAGTGTGAATCCTTTTCAAGTGCCAGTTGCACCAATTGTTCAAGAGAAACTGCATATGATAGCCCCGCGCTCAGTAAAACCAAACAAACAGCTTTAAAAAAACAGGCTACTCGTCCATTTCTTTTCAAAATATACAAATTTTCACCTCATGACATATAATGAAAGAGAAAAAGATTGAATTGACATTAAACTTATTCACTGTCACCATATCGAAATAACAGGGGAACAACATTATGTTCCTGAAAAACCCTAGTTGACCTCACTCTCATTTGTTGTCTTCTTTTGCAGACCAAGTTCCCGCATAGTCACCCCACCTGTCTTGAGATCTGGAACCAGAAGATGCACAACTTGCTCGGGAAAGACATTCTGTTGAATATCTTTAAGTATCTTCTCAACACCACCAAAAGGAGCGATGATATCTACCAGACAGATTTTATTACCACTATTCCAGTCTTCATCGCGTAATTTCCCGCCATTGGCAAGCATCCTTTTTTCAACTTCCTCATTGACAAAAGCCCAGCTTACAAAGGATACAGGATATTCTTTTTTCATATAGAGCTTGCATTGGTCACGAACAAGCGGAGGGAAAACAAGCCATTCAATATCGCTGATAAATTGATACCTGCGATGCTGCGATTGAAGATAAAGAACAATTATCGGTCCCAAGGCGGGGAGACGACGCAACATTTCCTGGGAGCGCTTTTTCACCTCTTCCAATATGTCCTCATTTTCCATCTGAATATCTTCTTGTCCGTTTTCTTCCTGTTTCATATCATATCTCTCGTAAACTTTTATCTTTATATCGCATTATTGGGTCTAAAAAATATTCAAAGACTCTTCGTTTGCCAACCTTGACATCAGTCGTTACCACCATTCCCGGTGACAAAAATCCCTGACGCCCCTGCACAATGTTTGGCAGTTTATAGGTTGTAACAGAGATTCTGACCGGATAAACAGGTCCCTGCTGTTGATCGACCACTGCGTCTTTTGCCACCCACTCTATGGTACCAGTAATATCTCCATATTTGGTGAAAGGATATGCGGCGACCTTCACGGAAACTTTCTGTCCGTCATGAACATAACCAACATCTTTATTCAAAATCTGGGCTTCTACTTCAAGGCCTGCATCCAGCGGGACAACAACAAGCAAGGTTTGCGCCGCCGTTACAACACTATCCACATTGTTCACTACAAGCTGTTGAACAATTCCATCTGCTGGAGATTTCAGCGTAAAATGCGTCTGACGATTTTTTGCCTTCTCCAGCTGCTGCTTGAGGCTTTCCTTTTCATTTTCAGCTTCGGTTAGTTTCTGGAGTAGGTCACGGTGATATTCCGTGTTGGCAAGAGAACGCTCTTCAATAGCTTTTTCCAGGCGGGAACTCACCTCATCAAGCATGCTGGATGAGGCAGTAAGATTTTGTTTGGCATTATTTAATGCAATCTGCTCTTCTAGAAATTCTGCTTCTGATATCAGTTTTTTCTCTGCCAGTTTCTTTTTTCTGGTATAAAGTTTATAAGCAAGGGGATACGAAAGCTCATTTTTCTTCTTCTCCGCTTGAGCAGACTGCTTTTCCGCTATCAGGCTGTTGATCTGCTTATCAAAACTTGCGAGTTGCTCCTGATGTGACAGAATCGAAGAGGCGAGAAGATTTTCATGAATCGAAAACTTGTCGCCAACAATTTGAGAAGCAGCGGCAAATTTATCAACATCCCCAGAAAGCTCTGCCTGCAAACGGAGAATGTCAAGTTCTATTTTGTCAAGATCCTTTCTGGTAGTTGCCAGATCCGTAACCGCATCTGTACTATCCATTGAAATGAGAACTTCGCCCTTTTTTACAAATTGTCCATCACGAACATGGATAGCTGTAACAATCCCCGGCTCAAGAGGTTGTACCAATTTTACTTTCCCCTTGGGGATAACCTTCCCTGTCCCAGTTATAACGATATCAATCTTCGCAATGATCGACCACCCTATGATAAAAACTGCAAAAATCAGAATAAAAAGTATCATAGCCCGGGCAAATGGCGCTGGAGGCTCATCCATAATTTCCAGTATTACCGGTGAAAAATAGATATCTTTCTCTTCATCCTTTTTCATCTTAAAGCCGGTTTTAAAAAACGAAAACATAACGTATCCTAGCCAGTAAAAGTCCCTTCATGCATCTTGTGTAATTGGAAAAACCGTCCACCCTGTCTCAATAGCTCAACAGGACTTCCATTTTCTATCAGTTTGCCATTCTCCAAGGTCAGTATTCTGTCCGCACCCCGTACGGTTGAAAATCTGTGCGACACAATAAAGGCTGTGCGACCTTTGCAGATTTCTTTCATATTTTTCTTCACCAGCAATTCAGATTCATAATCAAGAGAGCTGGTTGCCTCATCAAAAATCAACATCGCAGGGTTTGCTGCAAGAGCTCTTGCAATTGAAATCCTCTGGCGTTGACCAGTTGAAAGACGCAACCCCCGCTCACCAACGATAGTGTCATACCCTTCTGGAAGTTCCATGATAAAAGAATGTGCCCCGGAAAGCCGGGCAGCGGCCATGACCTCTTCAATTTCGAGCTGGGGATTATTTAATGTGATATTGTCACGAATAGAACTGTTGAACAACACACCATCTTGGGTCACGACACCAATTTGACGCCTGAGCCATGAGGCATCTGCCAACGCCAGATCAACCCCATCAATAGAAACACGTCCTTTCTCTGGTGAATATAAACGCTGGATCAGTTTGGCAAGAGTCGTCTTACCTGAACCGGTACTACCGACAACACCAACAATTTCGCCAGCTTTGACAGTAAATGAAATATCATCAAGAACAAGAGGGCTATTGGACGAATAGCGAAAATGTACATGTTCAAAAACTACATCACCCCGTATTTGCGGCAGCGAAACCCGCCCGGGTCTGAACCCCTGTTCGGGCAGGCAATTAAAGATATCTGCAATTCTGTTTACGGATATTTTTGTCTGCTGGAATTCCTTCCAGATTTGTGAAAGTCGAACAATTGGAGCAATCACTCGGGCAGACAACATATTAAACGCTATCAGCTGACCAATTGTCAAATTTCCAGCAAGCACCTCCTTCGCTCCCAAAAAAAGCAGTAAAACAGAAAGGAACTTGCTTATCGCGCTGATACTTTGACTCAACATATTTGCCCAGTGACCACTCCTGAACCCATGTTTTACATTGGAACAAAGTCTCTCTTCCCATTGCTGCCGAATTTTTGGTTCAGCGGCAGAGCTTTTTATCGTTTCAATGCCTGCCAGTGTCTCCACTAAAAAGGACTGATTAGACGCAGTGGAAGAGTATTTCTCTTCAAGTTTATTACGCAGCAAGGGCGTAAGAAAAAAGGAACAGGCAAAGATAATTGGCAGAAAAAGAAGAACCACCATTGTCAGCAGCTTACTAAAAAGCCACATCACAAGAAGAAAGATAACGAGGAAAAAGAGATCTATGAACAACATTACGCCAGATCCGGTAATAAAATGCCGAACCGTTTCAAGCTCTTTTATCCGGGCGAGGGTTTCTCCCACCTGTCGATTTTCAAAATAGGAAAGAGGCAAACTGATCAGATGCTTAAACAATTGAATGCCCAACATCAAATCTATCCTGTTTGCCGTATGCCCAAGTAAGTAAGTTCGCAGCGCATTTAAAAGAATCTCAAACAAGGAGACGACCACCAGTGCAAAAATCAACACATCAAGGGTCGAAAGACTCTTATTATTCAATACCTTGTCTATCACTATCATAAACACCAGAGGAGACATCAGCGAAAAGAGCTGCACGAACATCGATGCCAGTATACTGTCCCTGAGAACCCCCTTATATCCCATAGCGGCTCGCAGAAACCACATAAAACCAAAAGAGGTATCCTCGGTCTGATCCTTTTTTTTAAGTAAAAGCAGTTCCCCAGACAGTTCTTCTTTTAATTGATCAAGATGCCGCCAGGAAGCACGCTTTTGCCCCATCTGATGAACAAGAAACTGTTTTTCGATATTATCATATTTGGCAAGAACCAGATATTCACCATTTTTTAGCACGCCAATAACCGGAAATACCGCCGGCCGCAGGGTCTCAAGCTTCTTCTGAGAGGGAACAGCTTGCAACCCAAGTTCTTTGAAAACTCTAGCCAGTTCAAGAATGGAGAAAGTATCTCCGTCGGTGGAAGAAGCAGGAAAGTGATGACGAAGGTGTGCCAGTTCAATGGGAGTTCCTTTCAGTCTGGTCACAATAGCCGCACAAAAGAGTGCGCTTGAAAAAGAAATAGAAGTATTTTCCATAGATACGATATTTTGAAAAAAGATAATTCAATCGTTGCCTGGTCAACATCGACCATCAATTCAAAAAACTTCGTGATTTTAATGTGTACGAAAAAAATTGATTTCAACTACCCTATCCCATCACGGTGAGACTATTTTCATCAATATCATTGGTATCATTCTGATAGTCATCCGCAATAATGACAACAGCAGGAACAGGCTCATCAGTCAGGCTTTGATCACTGGATATATTTGCAGCCATATCCGAAATAAGTTGATCAACCTGATTGTTCAGACTACTTTCGTCAAAAGGCAGATCCTGGCTCTGTGTTGATGACAACATATCAGTAGAGTCAATACCTTCAACAGCAAGATCCTGAGATACCGCTAAAGAGTCTTCCGCTTCAGAAGATGCATCTTCTTCTTCTGATACTGTTGATTCTGCAACTGTTTCGGTCTGTTCTTCGTTGTCTCCCATATTCTCTGGAGAAACTTCTTTTAATTCCAGTTTCTCGCCCAGGAGGGCAACATCTCCTACATTGAGAGTCTCCCCATTCTCCGTCGTTGCTGTTGTGGTTCCAAAAAGGATATTATTCCCGACCTCATCCAGCTCTTTATCGCTGCCCAAATCGATCGAGGACAGTTCTGATTCTCCGATGGAGAGTAATTCCCCTTCATCGGTTACGCCATCGCTGTTCTTGTCTTGCCAAAGAGCAAAACTATCCCAGGCTTCATCATCTGCTGAAAAGGCTCCATCACCGTTGGTGTCAAAAGCCTGCAAACCCTCAAGGTCTGTCGTTGCCCCTTCCCTGTAACCAAGTAATGAAATCTCGTCTGCCTGTGTCACTAAACCATCGCCATCATAATCATAAACGAGAAAGGCATCATCACCACTTGTCCATCCCGTTTGCTCGGCTTCGCCATCACCATTCCAGTCAAATCTGACACCTGCCGAAATATCAACCAGTTCAATACCATCATTATCAAGGTCAACAATAACTGGACTGTAGACAAATGTTCCATCACTGCGACCATGTTGTTTCAATATCTTGTCGAAATCTACCAGTAAACTGCTGCTGGCACCCTGCTGATCCGCAACAGTCAGAATCAGGCTGGGCGGAGTGAGGACAATTGTGTGCGGAGCGCCTGATGAATGATGATCGGGATCGTCATAGACAACACGGGATGGAATTTTCAATTTAAAGGTGAAAGGATTGACAATTTGATGGTATATGTCTCCCCCTGAAAGATGAGAGGCTTCTATGCTTGCTATCTCCCCAGGATCACCCCATGTATTGCCGCCATTTTTGTCTTCGGCGTGAAAATTAAACCAGACCGTATTGCTGTGTTGATTTTTCCAGTCAATAGAATACAACCCACTGAATGTTGGTGCAAAATTATGTTCATGAATGTTATCGATAATAAGCTTGCTGACACTGCTCCCACCATGACCATCCACCACATCATACTCAATTTCCATGTAATCTTCCTTCAGGCCCGGTTTTACTGAAAGGGTATGCCCATTTACAGCAAGATTTCCTCTTCCATTTGTTATGTGAAAGTTTTGGGCGGAAAGAATATCGCCATCAACGTCAAAATCATTTGCCAACAGTTGACGGATGTCAATATTATTCCAGATTGAGTCCTCTGCCGGTCTGCTGTTACGGTCATACTGCACCACAGGATGGTCGTTTACCGCAGCTACTTCTATCATTGCCTGCCCAGTAACACTGACACCAGAACCATCAGCTACGGAGTAGAAAAGTGTTTCTGTCCCATAAAAATTCTCGTCTGGGGTATAAAGATATGTCCCGTTATCCTGAAAGACAATTTCCCCATGTTGAACATCTGTAATACCCTGAAACCGGAGAAAATCAGTTTCAACATCGGAAGCCATCTCAACATCGGTACAACCGGATGTTAACTGGTTTATTGTAAACTGATAGCCATTATCCTCGTATGCACCAGTAAAGACAATATCCTGTATCACAGGAAGGTCGTTTACTGGCTGGATATCAAGAACAGCGACAGAACTCACCGACGCGCTTATACCATCGCTGACCTTATACTCAAAACTTGCATCGCCATGCTTCTCATAATACAGCTTGTTGTAGTTACTCTCCGGGATAATCTGAATCGAACCATCATCGAGCAAGCTTACCTGGCAATGCTGGCTATTACCCACCTCTGTTATTCGCAGTGGATCTCCCTCTGCATCGGTATCATTTGCCAGCAAGGCTGACTGATCAAGTATCAAAATATTGTCTTCTTGATATTCCAGCATTTCAGAAGACAAAACAGGCGAGCTATTCAACTTTACATCAACATTTACGACAGCTTCAGCCTCACCTCCACGACCATCGGATATTCTATAGGTGAAAGAATCTGTTCCAACCCAATCAGCTTGGGAACTGGAATAGTGTATCATCCCATTGGCATCAAGGGAAACCGTGCCGTGCTGAGCCTGACCGACAGAGATAATCTGCAACGGATCACCATCAATATCAAAGTCGTTTTTCAGTAATTGTCTTCCATCATATATATTCTGGTATGAACCGTTACTCCAGGCAGTCACGCGAGTATTTTCAGCAATCGGGGCGTCGTTGACTTCTGAAAAATCAAATCTGCCATAACCAAGACCAACCCCACCTTCACTATCATACAGTCTGTAACTGAGAGCCGCAGTACCATAGAAATTCTCATGTGGTTGCAGGTGGAGGATATTTTCACTGTCAATCCACGCATTACCATTCACGACACTATTCACTCCCCCGAAACGAAGGTTGGAACCATCTTCGACATCACGAGCGCCCGCCATCAGGTCTTCGACAGAAACGAGAACTTCCTGGTCTTCAACCCCTGATGTGTCAATATACATATCCGCTTCGGGCAGATCATTTTCAGGGAAAAAACTTGCATCAAGCTGACCGGCAATCTCCTCACCATCACCAGCAATGGCAGTATAATCCAGCCGTACCTGACCATACCAGTTTTCCTCAGGGATAAAACTGAAAAGCCCCTGTTCGTTCCTGATCTCCCCATGGGTAGAGTCTGTTTTAAGAGTTTGTAAAGTTATCCCAGTGCCATCGGCTTCTGACAAAAGAGAAGCAACTGTCTGTTCATCGAACACCAGAGGTTGATCTTCGCTCAAAAAGATCTGGTCTCCAACTATTTCCATACTGTCCGGAACATCTGTAATCTGAACCTCCAACCAGCCTTCTTCAAGCTCACCAGCAGCATTTTTCACTTGATAGACAAATCCAGCCCTGTCTCCTGCATAATCTGCTTCAGGAGTAAAAATAACCTTTTCACCCTCTATTTTTACGGAACCATGGGCACTCTCTTTAATGCCAGCAAAAGTGTCCGCCTCACCGGTTGCAGCCATAACCGCAGAAATATCGACAGAAACTGCAGAATCTTCCATAGTAACAACCGAATACCGGGTGGGCGGTATGGTGCTGTCATTCTCATGGGGTAACGGAGCAGGCGGCGACAGCGGAGTTTGGCTGTCAACGGTTTCTGGATCGTCCATCGGAGCAACATGCAGCATAACGGTTGAAGAGACCTTTTCTCCAGAGCCATCGGCAACAACGAGAGCAACCTCGATATTTCCGTCAAAATCCCTGTCGGGTGTCAAAATGTAATTGCCGCTATCATCCTTACTGATCTCTCCAGCAGAAGTTACTATCTCTTTGACAATAAGATCATCATTATCCGCATCATGAAACAGCTTAGACAATGTCTCCTGGTCAAAGACAAGGGAGTGGTTGGCGGCAGTTTCAAGCAAAGTTCTATCTGCTTCCGGTGCATCATTAACCCCGGACACAGAAACGGTTACCCAGCCTTTTGAAACAACATTTTCAGCATCAATTACAGAGTAGAAGAATCCTGCTTCATCACCGAAATAATCTGTTGTTGGAGAAAAAATAATTGTATTTCCTTCAACACGTACCTCACCATTTACCGCCTGCCCAAGAGCATCAAAGCTCACTCTGTCTCCCCGCTGATCAATGTCATTGGCAAGAAGAAGACCGATATCAACCGATAAGTCCTGCTCCTCAACAACACTGAACCTGTCATCACCGGTACTATCATAGGTACAATGTACAACCGCATGCCCAGCTACCGGCCAAACATCATCACCAATCCGGTTTTCCTGAACCCAATAGGTAAAGTCTTCAGTTCCATAAAAATCTCTGTCTGCAACATAGGCTGGCCGTCCATCAATGGTGGTAAATCTCCCATGGTCTACTGTGGAAAAACGGAGTAAGGTCAATTCATCGCCATCGGCATCAGAATCGTTTTCCAGCAGCTGATCAAGAAAAATCACCCCTCCCTGCTGTACAGAAAAAGCATCATCCATAACTATCGGGGCATGATTTTGTGCCTCAACATACACCGCTGCCTCTTTTTCCAGCTCTTCCCCCTTTCTGTTGCGTACAAAATATCGAAAGCTGGCATAACCAGTAAAATCCTGATCCGGTGTAAATCGATAATCACCATTATCGTCTGCAGAGAGAGTACCATGTTGACTGTCCCCAAAACGGACAAATTGTTCAGCCTCGGCTGCCCGAGCAACGGTTCCATTTTCTGATATGAGCTGGTCTGTCACAAAACGAAGACTTCCATCCTCTACAGTATGAAAAACTGTGCCACGTTCAATTTCCGGTGGCGGTGTGGGTAAAGCTGTGTCTTTTGGCTGAACAACTGTTGCTGGTACATCCTGAAGAGATTGTGAAACATCCTTCTGTCCAATCACCCAGGTATCATTGTTTTCTGAAGCTGTTGCTTCAACAAGCTCTTTCACACTGATCGTTTGCGGAATATGTGGATTAACCGCAGACTCATTTGCAAAATCAATCGAGCGTTCAACATCTATTTGTTCGACAATTTTAATACCAGGTGCAGCGGACACCACTGGACAAAACGATAAATCACTCCACTCACCATTGACAAAGGCTGCCAACTCTGCCGCATTGCTGTCACCACGAAGAGAGGATTCTGTTAAAAGTCCGGCTGTATTGTCCTGATCCGCTGAAGATGCCGTTGGCAACCATTGTTCAAAACGATATACTTCAGCCGTCAAAGCATCCAAAGGCAACACAGTCGAAGCTTGAAGCGATAAGGGCTCTGCCGCCTCAGCATCATCTAACCCAATGGCCATAAGTGCTGCCGCAAAAAGACCCGATCCGGTACCAAGTAGATTCGTTCCCAGATCAATATTACGGATAACTCTGCCAACAACCTGCTGTGGAAGTTGCTCCGTGCGTAACTGGAGCACCGAGCTATCTCCATCCCTAGCCCGAATGATCGCATCTTCAGGCCCTTCAACATTACCTCCCCCTGCACGAGTGGAGGTCCCCACCGTATCGAGATTCAGCTGTTTATGTTCGCCCCAGGAATAATTGATACCATTTTTGACATAACCAAGACCCGCCAGAATTGCATCCACTCTGGCAAAATCTATCACCCCGTCTGTCTGTGACTGGCTAATAGCGTTGGCAATATCGGCACCACGATCTCGGGCAATAAGGATTCCACGTGTCCCGTAATAGAGATTATCATAATCCAGTTCCACGTGAATACCACCGCCATCTACACTGCCGTAGCTTACACAAGGGACATCCCCCTGCTCAAGAGAAAGCTCGGGCATTTTCTCACCACCAAGCTCTATGCGACCACCTGTGTCCAGATACTCTTGCATCGCATTTCTAATTGTCTGGGCTATTTCTGTTGTCTGATTGGCCATCTCACTATCACCACCAACAGAAAAATCTACCACCCCGTTTTCTATTGAGAAAACAGCATGCCCTCGGGGAGTATCATCCCCATTCAGCAGAGCACTTGCTATACTGAGCGCTGCCGCAGCCACAGTTCCCCAAACGGGAAATGCTGTCATAAGATAATAGCTCGCAATGGCTGTACCAGCATCAACCGCGCCCTTCTCGACATCGCCATCCAACATTTCCTGTACACCAAGCCCGACACCAATGGCAGTCCCTATTCCTAACATATTAAAGTTATTTACAAGGGAACCGCTCGCTCCAGCAAGAGACATTACGGTATTGTAAGTTTCAATGCCATGATAAACGGTATTTGTCAGGGTGTATGCAATCTCGCCAAAATCGCCTCTTTCAAAAACATCATCAAGGGAAGTAATATCTTGGACGAAGGACAGTGCCGATGTAACCTTACCAAGTACTTCCGCATGTTCTGTCAAACTAGCCAGCAGATTTGCTCCGGCAATGGCAGTTCCGAGATCATCACCTGTCTCTATTGCCATCGAAAAATTTAAGGCTGCAAGTAACTTGCCAACATTTGCAGCCTGATGATTTGTCAATCCTGCAGTATCTGGAGTTGTATTATCATCCTGATCTTTTAAAGCCTTGGTATTACAATAGCTGTCAATTGCTTGAACCAGTCCAAGACCAGAGTGGATAATTCTCAGCTCATCTCCGGTATCTATCACATTACCAAACGACAAAGCCGATGACAGCACATCGAGCATATCCTCCTGAATCTCATTGAACATACCGGTATTCTCTTCATCCGAGAATCCATTGCGGATATTCTCAAGATTCTTGGGGTCATGCGTCTCCATCTGCTTCTCAATGCTCTTCAGAAGAGAAACACCTGTATCAGCCAGATCAAGAAGATCTCCATCTTTTAGAGATTGAGAAAAATCGTATAATGCTTTCTGATAGGAAATATACGTTTCATTTTGCTCCTCGGATATGTGCTCATCTATATCGGTGATAAACATCTCACTGAAATCAGAATTACGCAGTTCGTGTTCTTCCCGTTCTCCATGTGTGGCAAGCTGCTCAGCCTTTTTATCACCAATGGTAAAAACCCTGTCAAGAACGTTAATCTCACGCGCGCTGAGCCCCTCTGTGTTTTCCATCTTCTCGCGCATGGCAGAAAATGCTGCAGCAATTTTTTCTCCTCCCAGCCGCAGATTGACAAATTCATCGTCCCCGGTAAAATCTTTGCCGATATCCCGGGTTATCTCCAACAGATCGTCCAAAAGGGAAATCATTTTAGGAGATAACGCCGCCCCATTATCAGGCATTACCAACGAGTCTCTAAGCTGTGTTATGCGTGCTTCAATATTCTCTATAGATTCACTGTTCCGAACAAGGTTCTCTCCACCCTGATGTACCTTCTCGGGTCTCGGTCCAAGAAAAATTGAGCCAATCCCGCCCAGGACATCTTTGGCAAAACTCAAAATTTCTGAGTCATCATTAACCTGGTTTTCATCAATGACACGCCTTGGATCTGTTGCTCGGTCAAAAAAACCTTCCTGCGACTCTTCCCCATAATAGGTATTGTCTTCCGTGCTGGTGGCACTATCCACCATGACCCTGGAATCAATCAGAAAGGCCCGCGTCATGTATGGATTTTGTAGAATTATGTGACTGACAGCGATCAAAACAGTCTGTTCAAGACTTAGCTGACGCAATTCGAGAGGAGCTGACGTTGACGTATTTTTGCTTAAATGATTCAGCGCCGCAGCATAACCTGCATAAGCAAGAATATCATTGGAATACCCTCCTCCGATCTGAGCATGAACTCCGGGAAACCAGCGGGTCAGCACTCCTTCTTGTTGATAGGGCGTAAGAGGAAACGAAGACCGAGACTCATTGGAAGAATTCAGTTCCAACACATTCTCAGGGTTAGGGATTAATTCCTTAGGAAAATCCAGATCCACGTCAGAATGGGCTGTGCTCATCGGATTGTCCTTGGCAACGACCGTATCAAATAACACCACCTTATTCACCAGGATATGGGAATGATCATCACTGGCAAGCTCATTCAACAAAGCTTTAGCTTCTGCGGCACCCCGGCTGAACCCAACAACATTCAGCTTGATCTCAGCATCAGGGTCGGCATCATGAATTTCCTTGATCATCTTGGCAAAATATTTAACACGCTCCTCAAACCCGGAACCGGTACCACCCTGAATTTTCTGAGTCACAACACTGTCATTCTCATTGGAGCCAATCCCCTCATAATAGGCATTAATAGTGCTGGAAGAAGTATCGTTCTTGATAAATTCTGCAAGGGCTCTTCTGTTGCCAAGGGTATCACCGCTTACCTCACTCAAGGTGCTGGCAAAAGCAGGATTATCTCTTAGACCTTTGGAAACATCAAAGCTATAATCAGCCTCGAGTGTATCACCAATACGGGCAACATTACTCTCCTTCCCTTTCGCTTTATCCACCCGCCTGTTATTCCCTGTCCCATCAAGAAGGATGTTCAGGGTAACCACTCTTTTTTCAGTCATTGGCACACCCTATTTCTCCTGCTATTACTTTATTGCGTAATAAACGTCGTCGAGCTTCTTTCTCTTCTTTGGTTATCAATCCAGCCTTCTCTTTCCTGTGCAAAGGAAAACTAATTATCCCGACACAAGCCCCCATAATATCTTTCTTATGTTTTCTCTTAAAGCTAGCCAGTTTCTCAGGACTCTCCATCTCCATTATCAAATCATAGACACGGCTGGCTGCATAGTTAGCGATACGACACCGTTGTCCCCTACCTAGGCATTTAATATAACGGTACATTGCCTCTGCTGTACCCCGAAAGGCAACATCGCTATAATAAACCGCAAGATCATGGACAACCCGGGAACGCTCTTCAGCACTTTTATATTCTTTCAGATTATAATAGGTCAACACATATTCTGGATAGAGAGCCTCCAGACGGTTCCTTGCACCATCTGCCACGTTATAGGCTATCTCCCCGGCAAAATCAGCATCCATTCCGAC
>PDWI01004834.1_pt1 | contig 18881 bp, 14 predicted proteins | sample 1430891 | NCBI WGS metagenome assembly PDWI01 (sample SAMN01162508, study PRJNA174530) | Oral metagenome, whole genome shotgun sequencing project. | biome: Marine environment; feature: Marine mammal; material: Swab sample of the gingival sulcus; isolation source: swab sample of gingival sulcus...
GACATAATGAAACCTCAGACCTTTGCGGTATATTTTCTTGATTTCCGTTATATCTTTTTCGTTGTCTTTCGAGAGTATGATTTCCCGAATGTCGGCTCTTTTGGCTGCGAGAATTTTTTCCTTGATTCCGCCGACAGGCAAAACTTTTCCGCGAAGTGTGATTTCGCCGGTCATTGCCAACTTTTTTTTCACTTTGCGTTGCGTAAAAGCCGAAGCTAAAGAGGTAAGCATGGTTATTCCCGCAGAAGGTCCGTCTTTGGGAATTGCGCCTTCCGGAACATGGATATGAACGTTCCATTCTTCAAACACTTCGGGCTTAATATCAAGCTTCGAGGCGTTGGCTTTCAGGTATTCAAGTGCAATAATGGCAGATTCTTTCATCACAAAGCCCAAATTTCCGGTGAGCGTCAGGTTGCCGCCTCTGCCTTTGCTCAGGCTGGTTTCAATGAATAAGATTTTCCCGCCTACTGCTGTCCATGCCAAGCCTGTAACCACTCCGGCAAAGTCATTTCCTTCGTATTTCTCTTGCAAATATTTGGGTGGACCGAGTATTTCTCGTAGGTCTTCCAAGCTCAAATCGGGATTGTACGCTTCGTTAAAGCCGATTTTTTTTGCAACAGAGCGAATTACTTTCGCAATGACTTTGTCAAGTTTGCGAACACCCGATTCGTAAGTGTAGTTTTCGATAATGTCTTCAATGACTTCTTTGTTGAAGATGACTTGTTTTTTTGTTACACCGTGCATTTCCAACTGTTTGGGAATAAGATGACGTTTGGCTATTTCAATTTTTTCTTCGACAATATATCCCGTAACGTAGATTAGTTCCATTCTGTCGAGCAGTGCCGGCTTTATGCGCGACAATGAATTTGCCGTAGCGATAAACATCACTTTCGACAGGTCGAACTCCAGTTCGAGATAGTTGTCGTAGAAAGTCGAATTTTGTTCCGGATCTAAAACTTCCAACAGGGCAGACGACGGATCGCCGTGATAGTCATTGCCCACTTTATCTATTTCGTCAAGAATAAAAACGGGGTTGGCGGTTTTTGCTTTTTTTAAGTTCTGAATGATTCTTCCGGGCATAGCGCCGATGTAGGTTTTTCTGTGTCCGCGAATTTCTGCCTCGTCGTGCAAGCCGCCCAACGACATTCGTATGTATTTTCGTGCCAGTGCTTTTGCCACGGATTTTCCCAGTGAGGTTTTCCCGACTCCCGGAGGTCCGTACAAACACAAAATGGGCGATTTCAGATCTTGGTCGAGTCCAAAATGGTCTTTGTCCAGAATCCGCAAGGCTCTTTTCAGGTCTAAGTTGTCTTTGGTGTATTCGTTCCACGGCAAATCGACCAGCAATTCTACGTAATTCAGCTGATTTGAATATTCGGGCGATGTCGGATTGATGCGCTTGAGTTTTTCAACTTCGGCAATAAAGGTTTCGTGCGTGTCTTTATTCCATTTTTTTTTCTTTCCTTTTTCCAGAAGTGTGTTTATCTCTAAATCGGTCGGATTTCCGCCGAGTTCGTTTTGTATTGTTTTTATTTGCTGATTCAGAAAATATTCCCGTTGCTGTTGGTCTAATTCTAACTTTACTTTAGTTTGTATATCGTTTTTAAGTTGTAATTTTTTGATCTCTTCGGCAAGGTATTTCAGCAGTTTTGCAGAACGTTTGCGAAAATCGTCTATTTCCAACAATTTTTGTTTGTCTTCCGGTTTTATGTCGATGTTTGTACAAACATAATTTATCAGGAAAAACGGATTTTCTATGTTTTTGATGGCAAACGTTGCTTCTTGGGGCAAATGGCTTGATAGTTGGACAATCTGAATTGCCATATCTTTGACAGAGCCGGCAGTTGCTTCAAACTTTTTGTCGTTTTCATCGGGTTTGTCTTCCTCCAGTTTTGTAATATCAGCAAGCAAATAAGGCTCTTTGCCGACAAACTCGTTGATTCTAAAACGGCTTTTCCCTTGAATGATCATCGTAGTGCTTTCGTCGGGCATTTCAAGTAGTTTGAGGATATGCCCCACTGTCCCGACAGGGTGCAGATCGTCGGCTGTCGGCTCTTCCGTGTTTATGTCTTTCTGGCAAACAGCACCGAGTATCCTGTCTTTTTGGTAAATCTCTTTTACCAATTGCAAGGATTTGTTTCTGCCGACAGAGATAGGAATTACAATGCCCGGAAACAATACCGTATTTCTTAACGGAAGAATTGGAAGTTTCCCGGGTAGTTCTTCTTCCGATAAATCTTCGCCTTCGCTGTCTGTAATCAATGGAATGAAATCATGCTCGTTGTTTATCATGTTTGAGAACATTAATTCTTCCAATCCATTATCTTCGTGTTTAATCATTTATGTTTTGTTATTCTTGTATGAAATTTCATGACAAAATTGTCTGCCTGTGTTTCGCTTGGAGGCTTCGTCCCAAGCACAGCCAATGCCTATGCCAAAGCAATTGTTTTGTATATTGACAGACAAAATTACGACAAATGTAATTTATTTCGCAAAACTTAGGCATAAAATCTGAATTTATTCTGCACTTATACGCTTATTCCGTTCAAATTTATATAAAAAAAGCATTAAATTTCGTTTCCAATATTTTTTTATTAAAATAAATTTGCGTATATTGATGTTATTCCTAATTTTGCAGCTCATTTAAAAAAACGAGGATTATGATAATTATACCAATTAAAGAAGGCGAAAACATCGAAAGAGCTTTAAAAAAATTTAAAAGAAAATTCGAGAAAACAGGCATTGTCAAAGAAATAAGAGAAAGACAAGCCTTTAAGAAACCCTCAGTGAGAAAAAGAGAAATGGTAAAAAAAGCCATTTATGTTCAAAAACTCCAACAAAACGAGGAAAATGAATAGGTGTTTTTAAAGAGAGCATTTTTTTCATTGCTCTCTTTAGCCTGTTTTTAGATGTATAAAATTCGCACTATTTTTTCCCTCAGCCTTTATGGTAGATTCGTTTTTTTTTGCGATCTTCGTAATGCGATTGATTGAGAAACTATGCTTACCGATGATGCATTACATAAAGAACTCTTCTTAGATTATCTTCTTTTTGAGAAAAAATATTCTCAACACACCATTCGTGCGTATAAATTAGCTATCGAACAATTTATTGAGTTTTGTATCGAAGAAAGAAACGAATTTTCCGTACAAAATATCAGCCAACAAGAAATCCGCCGGTGGATTATCGCTTTGATAAATAACAACAACTCCACCCGAACCGTAAATAGGAAGATCAGTTCACTAAAAACTTTTTTTAAATATCTGCAAAAAGAAGACAAAATCGACCATAATCCGATGCAGCACGTAATAACTCCGAAAATAGAAAACAAGCTGCCCGTTTTTGTCGAAAAAGACAATATGCAGCAACTTTTCGAGCGTATCGACACAGGCAATACCTTTGAAGAAATTCGCGATAGAGTGATTCTTGAACTTTTCTATGCAACCGGAGTACGCGTTTCAGAGCTGGTCAATCTAAAAAACAGCGATGTTGATTTGTATAACCATACCATAAAAGTACGAGGAAAACGAAACAAAGAACGCCTCATACCGTTTTATGCCGAACTGTCGGAAATTATAGAAAAATATCTTGCCGCAAAAAAAGAAGTTTTTAAAAATAGTGTCTATTTTTTTCTTACGAAAAAAGGAACAAAAATTTATGAAAGAATAGTATATAATATTGTAAACAAATACTTATCTTTAGTAACGAAAGTCGAAAAGAAAAGTCCCCATGTTCTGCGACACACATTTGCAACACATATGCTGAACAATGGAGCAGATTTGAATGCCATAAAAGAATTGTTGGGACACGCGAATCTTTCGGCAACACAGATATATACGCATACAAGTTTTGAAAAATTGAAATCGATTTACAAACAAGCCCATCCAAGGGCTTAAAAAAAAGGAGGAAACGCTATGACAATAAAAATCAATTCTGTGAAATTCACAGCTTCAGAAAGACTTGAGAAGTTTGTAGAAAACAAAATAACAAAGTTGAACCAGTATTATGATGATATAATGGGTGCAGAAGTTTTTTTAAGAGTTGAGAAACCTCAAAATGTTGAGAACAAAATTACAGAAATAAAAGTAACAGTGCCGGGCAACACTCAACTATTTGCCAAAAAGCACGCAAATACTTTTGAGGAAGCCACAGATCAAGCCGTAGAAGCCTTGCGCAGACAAATAAAAAAGCATAAAGAAAAGCTGCGCGGCGCATAGCAGAAGAAAATAAAATCTCAATTGAAATTTCTTTATTTATCTGTAAAAAAGATATTTAGAAAGATTGATTGAGATTTTATGAAAAAAAATATAAAAAAGTTTTGGATCGAAGCAAAATAACTCTACATTTGCACACCAAAATTGGGAAAAGATAAACCCTAAGGTTCTTAGAAATAATGCCAATGTAGCTCAGTTGGCCAGAGCAGCTGATTTGTAATCAGCCGGTCGGCGGTTCGAATCCGTCCATTGGCTCTGTTTTCTGGGGGGATACCAAAGCGGTCAAATGGGGCAGACTGTAAATCTGTTGGCTGATGCCTTCGGAGGTTCGAATCCTCCTCCCCCCACCAAGGAGAAGACGCGGGAGTAGCTCAGTTGGTAGAGCGACAGCCTTCCAAGCTGTAGGTCGCGAGTTCGAACCTCGTCTCCCGCTCTATTTTTGGCCGATGTAGCTCAGTGGTAGAGCGCTTCCTTGGTAAGGAAGAGGTCACGGGTTCAACTCCCGTCATTGGCTCAACTACGGAGGTTTATTGTTGTTTTATAAAATTTAATCACCAAAATAGTACAAAAAATGGCTAAAGAACATTTTGATAGGTCTAAACCACACGTGAATATCGGAACTATTGGTCACGTTGACCATGGAAAAACTACCTTAACTGCTGCAATCACTCAGATTTTGGCAGAAAAAGGATTGTCCGAAGTTAGAAGTTTTGACTCGATTGATAATGCCCCTGAAGAAAAAGAAAGAGGTATTACAATTAATACCGCACACGTAGAGTATTCAACGGCAAAACGCCACTATGCTCACGTTGACTGTCCCGGACACGCAGACTACGTTAAGAATATGGTTACAGGTGCTGCCCAGATGGACGGAGCAATTATCGTTGTTGCAGGTACCGACGGTCCAATGCCGCAAACAAGAGAACACATCCTGCTTGCTCGTCAGGTAAACGTACCGAGCCTTGTTGTTTTTATCAACAAAGTTGATATGGTTGATGACGAAGAAATCTTAGAATTGGTTGAAATGGAAATTCGCGAACTTCTTGATTTCTATGAATTCGACGGCGAAAATACTCCTGTTATCATGGGTTCTGCATTAGGCGGACTTAATGGCGAACCAAAATGGGTTGAGAAAATTATGGAATTGATGGATGCCGTTGATAACTGGATTCCAATTCCACCACGCGATGTGGACAAACCTTTCATTATGCCTGTTGAGGACGTATTCTCAATCACAGGACGTGGAACTGTTGCCACAGGAAGAATCGAAGCAGGTACAATTCATACAGGCGACCCTGTTCAGATTATCGGACTTGGTGCTGAAGGAATGAAATCAGTAGTTACCGGAGTTGAAATGTTCCGCAAAATTCTTGACGACGGACAAGCCGGTGATAACGTAGGACTACTTCTTAGAGGTATCGACAAAAAAGAAATCAAAAGAGGTATGGTAATTGCCAAGCCGGATTCAATTAAACCTCATACAAAATTCAAAGCAGAGGTTTATATCCTTAAAAAAGAAGAAGGCGGACGACACACTCCATTCCATAATAAATATCGCCCACAGTTCTATTTAAGAACTCTTGACGTAACCGGCGAAATTTTCTTGCCGGAAGGTACAGAAATGGTAATGCCGGGTGATAACATCACAATTACTGTTCATTTGATTACTCCGGTTGCAATGGATAAAGGTTTGCGCTTTGCTATCCGCGAAGGCGGCAGAACCGTAGGTGCCGGACAAGTAATTGAAATCATTGAATAATATATTTATTTTATACTCAAAGTTAGTTTTCTGACTTTGAGTATTTTTTACTAAGATTTTACACGGGTGTAGCTCAATTGGTAGAGTAGTGGTCTCCAAAACCATTGGTTGTGGGTTCGAGTCCTACCACCCGTGCTAAGAAAACTATGGAATGAAACTAAGAATATATTTACAAGAGGTTTATAAGGAATTACTGGAAAAAGTAAGCTGGCCAACTTGGGGCGAATTACAAAATAGTGCCATTGTGGTGATGATAGCTTCACTTATAATCGCACTTGTTATTTTTTCGATGGATTTTGTTTTTGAAAATCTGATGAATCTGGTTTATGATCTTGTTAAGTAATTCAAAATCAAATGGCTGAAGAGAAACATCCTAAACGATGGTACGTTTTAAGAGCGGTTGGTGGGAAAGAAAACAAGGTGAAAGAATATATCGAAAACGAGGTGAATCGTTTAGAGCTGAAAGACTACATTTCGCAAGTTTTAATCCCTAAAGAAAAGGTTTATCAAATCAGAAACGGAAAGAAAATTAGCAAAGAACGCAATTACTTTCCGGGATATATTCTTGTCGAAGCGGCTCTGGTAGGGGAAGTACCTCATATTTTGAAAAATATTACCAATGTCATAGGTTTTCTTGGAACTGAAAGAGGCGGCGAACCGCAAGCTTTGAGAGCTTCCGAAGTAAATCGGATTTTAGGTAAAGTTGACGAACTCGCTGAAAGTGACGAAGAAATTAATGCACCATTCTTTGTTGGTGAATCTATCAGAGTTACTGACGGACCTTTCAACAGTTTTACAGGCGTTATCGAAGAGATAAATAACGAAAAGAAAAAACTTAAAGTCATGGTGAAAATTTTCGGACGAAAAACCCCATTGGAATTAAGTTTCATGCAAGTAGAAAAAGAATAATTGTTATATTAAAAAAAATAGGGATAACTGAAAATAGAAAAGCCCAAGGCGTGCGAATCATAGAAACTACGGAAGCCTGCTGTTTTGTAGGCAATGTTTTGTTTCAAACGACAAAGGTTCTTTTGTTTTTAGGAATCCTGTCTGGATTTCGATTTAGATTATCTTTCCAAATAGAATGCTTCCGGGATAATTTTTTTTGAATCCTTATTAAAAATGCGAAACAAATAAATATCATGGCAAAAGAAGTCGCAGGAATTATTAAATTACAAATTAAAGGTGGAGCTGCAAATCCCTCGCCTCCGGTAGGACCTGCTTTAGGTTCTAAAGGGGTGAACATAATGGAATTTTGCAAACAGTTCAATGCCAGAACCCAAAACAGAGCAGGGAAAGTTATTCCTGTAATAATTACTGTTTATGCCGATAAATCGTTTGATTTTGTTACCAAAAGTGCTCCTGCTGCCGTACAACTATTGGAAGCAGCAAAAATAAAAAAGGGTTCTCCAGAATCAAATAGAAAAAAGGTAGGAACAGTAACATGGGAACAAGTTCAGGCAATTGCTGAAGATAAAATGCAAGATTTGAATGCTTTTACGCAAGAGTCTGCAATGAAAATGGTTGCTGGAACAGCAAGAAGTATGGGGGTTAAAATTAGTGGAGAGCCACCGTTTAACAAGTAATTTCGTTGGAAAAAATGGCTAAACTTACAAAAAATCAGAAGATCGCAAGGTCAAAGGTCGAGGCTGATAGAGTATATTCCTTGAGAGAAGCGTCGGAATTGGTGAAAACTATTTCAACTACAAAATTCGATGCCTCTGTTGATATGGATGTTCGTCTGGGGGTTGACCCACGAAAAGCCAATCAAATGGTAAGGGGAATTGTTACTTTGCCTCATGGTACCGGAAAAGAAAAACGTGTGCTTGTCCTTTGTACTCCTGAAAAGGAAGAAGAGGCAAAAAATGCTGGTGCTGACTATGTTGGACTTGAAGAATATATCGACAAAATAAAAGGCGGCTGGACTGATATTGATGTAGTGATAACCATGCCTTCGGTAATGGCAAAAGTCGGTCAGTTAGGACGAATTTTAGGTCCGCGCGGATTGATGCCAAACCCGAAAAGTGGTACTGTAACAATGGATATTGGCAATGCCGTAAAAGAGGTGAAACTCGGTAAGATTGACTTTAAAGTTGATAAATACGGTATTATCCATACATCAGTCGGGAAAGTATCCTTTAAGCCTGAACAAATTGTCGATAATGCTAAAGAGTTGGTTTCTACTATTATTAAACTGAAACCCTCGGCAGCAAAAGGTACTTATGTAAAAAGTATTTACCTTTCAAGTACAATGAGTCCGGGAATACAAATTGATCCTAAATCAATCGACTAAAGATAATTTAGTTGCATTCATTAATCGAAAACGGAGAATTATCCTATGAGACGGGAAGAAAAAAAACAGATTATAGATGAGCTTACCCAAAGGATAAATGATGCTGAACATTTCTATCTGACAGATATAGCAGATCTTAATGCAGCAAACACATCTAAACTTAGGGCTCAATGCTTCAAGAAAAACGTTGAGCTTGTTGTAGTCAAAAACACGCTGTTGAAGAAAGCACTTGAGCTTGCCGAAGGCGACTTTAGTGAGTTGTATGATGTCCTTAAAGGACATACTTCAATCATGTTTTCGGAGGCAGGAAACGTGCCGGCTAAAATGATTAAGGAATTTCGCAAAACCAGCAAAAAACCTGTAATCAAAGGAGCATTCGTAGAAGAATCGGCATATATCGGAGATGAAAATCTTGAGACTTTAGCAAATATTAAGTCTAAAAACGAGCTTATTGCAGATATTGTTCTTCTATTGAACTCTCCGGTAACAAACGTGATGTCAGCATTACAATCGGGAGGCAACATCTTAACCGGTGTATTAAAAACACTTTCAGAAAAAGAATAAAAGAAAACGAGTCAATAATTTTTTAAAGATAAACAAAATGGCAGATTTAAAAGCTTTTGCAGAACAATTAGTGAACTTAACAGTTAAGGAAGTAAACGAATTAGCAGAAATTTTAAAAGAAGAGTACGGAATTGAACCCGCAGCTGCTGCGGTAGCTGTTGCCGGACCTGCAGCCGGCGGCGACGCTGCTGCTGAAGAGGAAAAGAATGAATTTGATGTAATTCTTAAACATCCGGGACAAAAGAAACTTCAAGTTGTAAAATTAGTCAAAGAATTGGCTGGTGTGGGACTTAAAGACGCAAAAGCTATTTGCGACTCAGCACCAAAAGCGATAAAAGAAAAAGTTTCTAAAGAAGAAGCAGACGCATTGAAACAACAATTAGAAGAAGCGGGAGCAGAAGTTGAACTTAAATAATACTCCCTAAGATATTTTTCTTTCAGGTTTAGTCCCGCAATGCTTCGGGGACTAAGCCTTTTTGTCGTTATATAAAGTGGGGTTCGGAAAATACTGCAATTCGGCAAGGCTGAAGCAAGACACAGATGCCGCACAACTTGCTGTGTAGAAACAACAATTTCTTGTTCTTGAAACTACGAAAAAAGATTGCACCTTAAAAAAATCCCGTAAAGTTCAACTAAAATTTAATTAACAATAAATGGCAGACACAAAAGAAAGAATCAGTTTTTCCTCTGCTAAAAATCAGCTGGAGTATCCTGATTTTCTGGAAATCCAATTAAAATCATTTCAGGAATATTTTCAACTGGCAAGCACACCGGAACAAAGAAAAAAAGAAGGGCTATTTCAGGTGTTCCACGAAAATTTTCCAATTTCTGATACGAGAAATAATTTTGTCCTTGAATTTATAGACTATACCATTGATCCTCCGAGATATGAGATTGATGAATGTATTGAACGAGGTTTGACTTTTAGTGTCCCACTTAAAGCTAAATTAAAACTCTATTGTACCGATCCGGAACACGAAGACTTTGATACCGTAGTGCAAGACGTATATCTGGGAACAATTCCTTACATGACCCCAAGAGGTACTTTCGTAATCAATGGTGCTGAAAGGGTTGTCGTCTCTCAGCTACACCGTTCGCCGGGCGTTTTCTTCGGGCAAAGTTTGCATACAAACAGAACAGTGCTATATTCTGCCAGAATTATTCCTTTTAAAGGCTCGTGGATCGAATTTGCTACTGATGTAAACAATGTGATGTATGCGTATATCGATAGAAAAAAGAAATTGCCCGTAACGACTTTGCTCAGAGCTATCGGTTTTGAAAGCGATAAAGATATTTTAGAAATCTTTAATCTTGCCGACGAGGTGAAGGTTTCTAAAACAGGCTTGAAAAAATATGTGGGACGAAAACTTGCAGCCAGAGTTCTAAAATCGTGGATAGAAGACTTTGTCGATGAAGATACCGGAGAGGTCGTCTCTATCGAAAGAAACGAAGTGATTATTGAACGAGAAACTGTTCTTGAAAATTATCATATCGACGAAATTGTTGATTCCGGCTCAAAAGCGATCCTCTTACACAAAGAAGACCAAAACCTATCCGACTTTGCTATTATTTACAACACTCTTCAGAAAGACCCTTGTAACTCTGAAAAAGAAGCCGTAATTCATATCTATCGACAACTAAGAAATGCAGAACCCCCTGACGAACCTACCGCAAGAGATGTAATTGATAAACTTTTCTTTTCAGACAAACGTTATGATTTAGGCGAAGTTGGAAGATACAGAATCAATAAAAAACTTAATCTCGAAACGCCTATTGACGTAAAAGTATTAACCAAAGAAGATATAATCGAGATTATTAAATATTTAATTCAGCTGATCAATTCGCGTACAGACGTAGATGATATTGACCACCTGAGCAACAGAAGAGTGCGTACCGTTGGCGAACAGCTTTCAAACCAATTTAGCGTAGGTTTGGCGCGCATGGCAAGAACCATCAGAGAGCGAATGAACGTTCGCGACAACGAAGTATTTACACCCATCGACCTGATAAACTCAAAAACACTTTCTTCGGTAATTAATTCTTTCTTTGGAACAAACCAGTTGTCGCAGTTTATGGATCAAACCAATCCGTTGGCAGAGATGACCCACAAAAGAAGAATGTCAGCCTTAGGTCCCGGAGGTTTGTCGCGCGAGAGAGCCGGATTTGAAGTGCGAGATGTGCATTATTCGCACTATGGACGTTTATGCCCGATTGAAACACCCGAAGGTCCGAATATTGGACTTATTGCCTCGCTCTGCGTATTTGCAAAAATAAATAATCTTGGATTTATTGAAACTCCTTATCGAACTGTAACAGAAGGAAAAGTAAGCCTTGATGCTTCAGGAGTGGTGTATATGACTGCCGAAGAAGAAGACACCAAAACAATAGCACAAGCTAATGCTACCTTGAATGAAGAAGGCAAATTTGTCAATAAATGGATAAAATCGAGATACGAAGCAGATTATCCTTTGACTGAAGCTGTCAATGTGAACCTGATGGACGTTGCACCAAACCAAATAGCCTCTATTGCCGCTTCGCTGATTCCTTTCCTCGAACACGACGATGCCAACCGCGCATTGATGGGATCAAACATGATGCGCCAAGCTGTCCCTTTGGTAATCCCGCAAGCTCCCATTGTCGGAACAGGTATCGAACACAAAGTTGCCCGAGATTCCAGAATCCATATCGTTGCTGAAGGCGACGGAGTTGTTGAATATGCCGATGCCGACGAAATTGTCATCAGGTATGATTTGACCGAAGACGAGAAATTCGTGAGTTTCGATAGCGAAGTGAAACACTACAACCTGCCCAAATATCGGAAAACAAACCAAAATACGTGTTTGAACCTGAAACCTTTGGTGCAAAAAGGAGAAAGAGTGTCCGAAGGACAAATTCTCACAGAAGGCTATGCAACAGCCAATGGCGAATTGGCATTAGGACGAAATCTGAAAGTAGCTTTCATGCCATGGAAAGGATACAACTACGAAGATGCAATTGTCATCTCAGAATCTGTTGTTAGAGACGATGTGTTTACCTCGATTCATATTGACGAGTATGTACTCGAAGTGCGCGATACGAAACGCGGCGTTGAAGAGCTTACGTCAGATATACCCAATGTAAGCGAAGAAGCTACGAAAAACCTTGACGAAAATGGCTTGATAAGAATTGGCGCAGAAGTTGAACCCGGCGACATCTTGATTGGAAAAATTACGCCAAAAGGCGAAACAGATCCTTCGCCGGAAGAAAAACTTTTACGAGCCATCTTCGGCGACAAAGCCGGCGATGTGAAAGACGCATCGCTAAAAGCTCCGCCTTCATTGAAAGGAGTCGTGATTGGCAAAAAACTCTTCTCGCGCTCAATGAAAGACAAAAAAGTTAAAACCTTAGACAAACCCCTTCTGGCACAAATTGATAAAGAGTTCGAGCTGAAAACCTCCGAACTATATGCACGCCTTGTAGATAAACTTTTTATTCTTGTTAATGGAAAAACATCACAAGGAGTCAAAGACTATTACGGAGGAGACAAAATCCCTAAAGGAATAAAATTCACACAAAAACTTCTGCAAGAAATCGATTTCTTGAATATTAATCCGAACAAATGGACAACCGATAAGAAGAAAAACGAGCTGATAAAACAATTACTTCATAATTACATTACCAAATACAAAGAAATAGAAAGCATTTATCGCAGAAAACGTTATAACATAACCATTGGCGATGAGCTTCCTATCGGAATTATCCAACTTGCAAAGGTTTATATTGCGAAAAAACGCAAATTGCAAATTGGAGACAAAATGGCAGGACGACACGGAAATAAAGGTATTGTCGCAAAAATTGTGAGACAGGAAGACATGCCGTTTCTTGAAGACGGCACACCCGTAGATATTGTCCTTAATCCTTTGGGCGTTCCCTCGCGAATGAATCTCGGACAAATTTACGAAACCGTTCTTGGCTGGGCAGGCGAGAAATTAGGTCTTAATTTTGCATCGCCTATTTTCGACGGTGCTTCGCTTGATGATATTGAAAGCTATATCAAACAGGCAGGATTGCCAAATTTCGGGCGAACATATCTGTTCGATGGCGGCACAGGCGAACGTTTTGACCAACCCGCTACCGTAGGAGTCATCTATATGCTGAAACTTGGGCATATGGTTGAAGACAAAATGCACTCGCGTGCCATTGGCTCATACTCGCTGATTACGCAACAGCCTCTTGGCGGAAAAGCCCAGTTTGGAGGACAGCGTTTTGGAGAAATGGAAGTTTGGGCACTTGAAGCATTTGGCGCTGCCCATATCTTACAAGAAATCCTTACAGTGAAATCTGATGACGTAAGCGGACGATCAAAAATTTATGAAGCAATCGTAAAAGGACACCCAATGCCAAATCCGGGAATCCCCGAATCGTTGAATGTCTTGCTTCATGAACTTCGAGGATTAGGACTTAGTATAAATCTGGAATAAGATTCCTTTGGAATTTTTTTATTAAATCAATTCTGTTTTTTACAGAATACTTGTTTTTGTAGTATAATTTAAAAAATCAACATATGGCATTCAGAAGAGATAACAAAGTAAAGAGCAATTTTACAAAAATCTCTATAAGTTTGGCTTCGCCCGAAGAAATTTTGGAAAGATCGAGCGGTGAAGTCTTAAAACCGGAAACCATTAATTATAGAACATATAAACCCGAACGCGATGGATTATTTTGTGAGCGTATTTTTGGTCCTGTCAAGGATTATGAATGTCATTGCGGAAAATATAAAAGAATACGCTACAAAGGAATTGTTTGCGATCGCTGCGGTGTTGAGGTAACAGAAAAAAAAGTCAGGCGCGAACGAATGGGACACATCTCGTTGGTTGTGCCTGTTGCTCACATTTGGTACTTTAAATCACTCCCCAACAAAATCGGGTATCTATTGGGATTGCCAACAAAAAAACTTGACTCGATTATTTATTACGAACGATATATCGTTATTCAGCCGGGTGTTAAAGCTGTCGATGGCATAAAAACAAATGATTTTCTTACAGAAGAAGAATATCTGGATATTCTGGACACTTTGCCAAAAGACAACGAATTGCTTGACGATACAGATCCCAATAAATTTGTTGCGAAAATGGGCGCAGAAGCATTGTTCGACCTGCTTTCAAGGATTAAACTTGATGAATTGTCTTACGAACTAAGGCACAAGGCAAACACCGAAACTTCGCAGCAACGAAAAAACGAAGCCTTAAAGAGGCTGCAAATCGTTTCCGCTTTTCAGGCTTCTGAAAAAGTCAATAATCCGGAATGGATGATTGTCAAAGTTGTGCCGGTTATTCCGCCCGAATTGCGTCCTTTGGTTCCTTTGGACGGAGGACGATTCGCAACCTCTGATTTGAACGATTTGTATCGAAGAGTCATTATCAGAAACAACCGACTCAAGCGGCTGATTGAAATAAAAGCTCCGGAAGTCATCTTGCGCAACGAAAAACGAATGCTTCAAGAATCTGTTGATTCCTTGTTTGACAACTCAAGAAAAGCCAGCGCCGTAAAAACAGATGCCAACAGACCTCTGAAATCATTGAGCGACAGCTTGAAAGGGAAACAAGGACGTTTCCGTCAAAACTTGTTGGGAAAAAGGGTCGATTATTCTGCCAGATCGGTAATTGTTGTCGGTCCGGAACTGAGAATGCACGAATGCGGTATCCCGAAAGAAATGGCTTCCGAACTTTACAAACCTTTTATTGTTCGCAAACTTATTGAACGAGGAATCGTAAAAACCGTAAAATCCGCAAAAAAAATTGTCGATAGAAAAGATCCCGTTGTTTGGGATATTCTTGAAAACGTATTGAAAGGACACCCTGTTTTGCTCAACCGCGCCCCTACGCTTCACAGGCTCGGTATTCAAGCATTTCAGCCAAAACTTATCGAAGGAAAAGCAATTCAGTTGCACCCCTTGTCATGTACGGCATTTAACGCCGACTTTGACGGCGACCAAATGGCTGTGCATCTGCCTTTGGGAAATGCGGCTATTTTGGAGGCACAACTCTTAATGTTGGGCTCACACAATATCCTGAACCCCGCAAATGGCGCGCCAATTACAGTGCCGTCGCAAGATATGGTCTTGGGATTGTATTACATGACAAAACCACGAAGAAGTTCTGAAAAACACAAAGTCAAAGGCGAAGGACTTACGTTCTATTCCTTTGAGGAAGCCATAATCGCTTATAACGAAAGAGCGGTTGATTTGCATGCAATTGTAAAAGTACGCATCACAGACTATGAAAACGGAGAAGCGGTTCAAAAAATTATAGAAACAACCGTCGGCAGAATTATATTTAACCTGAAAGTCCCCGAAAAAGTTGGATATATCAACGAATTGATAACAAAAAAAGCGCTAAGAGGCATCATCTCAAATGTGTTAAAGATTCGCGGCATTGCAGCAACGGCAGACTTCCTTGACTATATCAAGAATTTGGGCTATCGTATGGCTTACAAAGGAGGATTGTCCTTTAATATCGACGATGTAATTATCCCTGAAGCAAAAGAAACTCTTGTAAAAGAAGGATTTGATGAAGTCGAAGAGGTGATGAATAATTATAACTTGGGACTTATCACATTCAACGAAAGGCATAATCAGATAATTGACATCTGGACGCACACAAACACAAGATTGACAAAAACATTGTTGGAGTCTCTTGCAAATGATAACGACGGATTTAATTCTGTTTATATGATGCTCGACTCAGGAGCAAGGGGTTCACAAGAACAGATTCGGCAGTTGTCGGGCATGAGGGGCTTGATGGCAAAACCACAAAAATCAGGCGCTTCGGGTTCGCAGATTATTGAAAACCCGATTCTTGCAAACTTTAAAGAAGGACTTTCCGTTCTCGAATATTTCATCTCCACACACGGTGCGCGCAAAGGTTTGGCAGATACCGCCTTGAAAACAGCCGACGCAGGATACTTAACCCGTCGTTTGGTTGATGTTGCCCAAGATGTGATTATTTCCGATGTAGATTGTGGCACTTTGAGAGGTTTGACAGCTACTGCGATCAAAAAAAATGAAGAAGAGATTGTTGAAACGCTTCACGAAAGAATACTTGGTCGTACAGCAGTTCACGATGTGTATCACCCCATTTCAGGAGAACTTATTGTTAAAGCCGGCGATGAATTTACCGAAGATGTTTGCCGGAAGATAGACAATTCTCCGATTGACCGCGTAGAAATGCGCTCGGTATTGACCTGTGAAGCTCAACGCGGTGTGTGCAGCAAATGCTATGGCAGAAGTCTGGCAACCGGACGCATGGTGCAACGCGGCGAGGCTGTTGGTGTTATTGCAGCTCAGTCGATTGGCGAACCGGGAACGCAGCTGACACTCCGAACGTTCCACCATGGTGGTACGGCAGGAAACATTTCGTCAGAATCAAGTATCGTTGCAAAATTTGGCGGCTATACTGAATTTGACGAACTCCGAACCGTTCCGTATAAAACGGAAGACAAAGAAGTTGATGTAGTAATTGGTCGTTTGGCAGAATTAAGAATTGTCGATAAAAATACAAAAATCGTTGTTTCTACGCATAATATACCGTATGGCTCAAGTTTGTTCATAAAACCCGGACAAGACGTGAAAGAAGGCGATATTATTTGCGAATGGGACCCGTACAATGCCGTTATTATCTCAGAGGTTTCAGGAAAAGTGGAGTTTGAAAGTGTAATCGAAGGCATCACGTTCAAGAAAGAATCTGATGAGCAAACCGGATTTAGAGAGAAAGTAATAATCGAAACAAAAGATAAAACGAAAAACCCAACCGCAAAAATTCTTGATGCAAGCGGCGAAGTGCTGAAAGTTTACAACCTTCCTGTTGGAGCACACCTTGCCGTGAACGACGGCGCAATGGTAAAATCAGGCGAAACCATTGTGAAAATACCAAGAGCTGTCGGGAAAGCCGGCGATATTACCGGAGGTTTGCCAAGAGTAACCGAGTTGTTTGAAGCAAGAAACCCGTCGAACCCTGCGGTTGTTTCCGAAATCGACGGCGAAGTCTCGTTTGGAAACATAAAAAGAGGAAACAGAGAAATTATTATTCGCTCGAAAACCGGCGAGGAGAAAAAATATTTGGTGCCTTTGTCAAAACAAATACTTGTACAAAGCAACGATTACATTCGTGCCGGAACACCATTGTCCGACGGCGCAATTACGCCTTCTGATATTTTGGCTATTGAAGGACCTACGAAAGTGCAGGAATATATCGTAAACGAAATTCAGGAAGTGTACAGGCTACAAGGTGTGAAAATCAACGATAAGCATTTTGAGGTTGTCGTTCGGCAAATGATGCGCAAAGTGATTATTGCAGATTCCGGAGATACTAAATTCTTGGAAAAACAATTGGTCGATAAATGGGATTTCATGAATGAAAACGATGCCATTTTCGGCAAAAAAGTTGTTGTTGATGCCGGAGATTCGCAAAATGTGCGCGTCGGGCAAATTATCACAGCAAGAAAACTACGCGACGAAAACTCTCTACTCAAACGTAAAGATTTGAAAACCATTGAAGCGCGAGACGCAATTCCTGCAACCTCAAGTCAAGTGTTGCAAGGTATTACGAAAGCCGCCCTGCAAACCAAGAGTTTTATATCGGCAGCATCGTTCCAAGAAACAACCAAAGTGCTTAATGAAGCAGCTATCTTTGGAAAAGTTGATGACTTGGAGGGATTGAAAGAAAACGTCATTTGCGGACACTTGATTCCTGCCGGTACGGGATTGAGAGATTACGAGAAAATAATCGTTGGCTCTAAAGAGGAATATGACGCTCTGATGGACGACAAAAATTAATCAGAAAACTTTAAAAACATGGACGACAAAAGAAATCAAATAAATATTGAACTCGACGAAGATGTTGCTCAGGGGATTTATTCCAATCTTGCAATCATAAGTCATTCAACATCTGAATTTATTATTGACTTTGTCCGGATTATGCCCGGTATTCCCAAGGCAAAGGTGAAATCGCGCATTGTTTTAACACCCGAACATGCCAAACGACTTGCAATGGCACTCAATGAGAATATTGCAAAATACGAGGCTGCAAACGGAAAAATTAAAAACTTAAAAAACAATGCCTCACCCATCGTACCGATGAATTTCGGCGGCACTGCCGGCGAAGCATAAAAATAAAACATAAAAACAAAAAGGGAAATGAGTTTGTGTGAAAACAACTTTTTTCCCTTTCTTTGTTTTTTGGTGTTTTGATGTGAAAAATCCGTTGTAATTGATACCACCCCAAAACAGAGTGTCCTCAATAGTGGAAAAATAAAAATATGGTAACTCATTTGTTTAAAAAATTTCTGGAAAACGAAGAAGAATATCAAAAAAGTATTGACTTCTGGAAAACAATGGTTTATACACTGTTGTCGGTTGAAAATCTGACATTTAAAGATTACTTGACAACAACTAAAAAGGACGGTTCAATTTATATGGATGGAAACCCAATATTTAACTTTCGTTTAGATAACTCAAATCGAGCAGTAAGAATAATTCAAGAAGAAATAGAAACAAATGATGTTGAATTTTCCGCATGGTTAGATACACTTGAATTAGAAAGTGAAAATGTTGATGAATTGGTTATATCGTTAGAATTGTCGCACGAAAGTGCATTGCTTGCAGTTGAATTAATAAACGCATGGATAATCAATAATTTTTCTAAACAAAAAATGGAAAAATATATCGACAAATTATTCATGTTGAAAGAAACGATTTTCAAGCAAACACCTCAACAAGAAAGACAAAAAGAATTTGTTTAACATGGCATTTGAAGCAATTTTTGGCTTTGCGGCAGGCGCAACACAAAGCCAAAAATAAAAACAGTTCAAATGCCTATTCGTTATGGCTTTTTTGGTCGAAATTGATTTTTGCTTGGCAGATTGCTCAAAATTAACAGGTTGCCCGCCATAGCATATATACAGTGTTAGCGGTTCGTTATTATTTACTCGACCTTTCATGCAAAACTTCTTTCAAGATATTTATTCCGTTAATTGCAGAAGGAAAACCTGAATAAACTGTCATTAAAATCATTAT
>PDWI01004414.1_pt1 | contig 18879 bp, 11 predicted proteins | sample 1430891 | NCBI WGS metagenome assembly PDWI01 (sample SAMN01162508, study PRJNA174530) | Oral metagenome, whole genome shotgun sequencing project. | biome: Marine environment; feature: Marine mammal; material: Swab sample of the gingival sulcus; isolation source: swab sample of gingival sulcus...
CCACGGCGAACCATTTGGTTAATCTTCATATCAAAGTTTCGAATGTCTTCCATCTTACGAAACATTTCAAGAAGTTCTGCTTTCTTTAATTTTGCCATATAATTTAATATTAATTTAGATTACCATTTCGTACTTAACAACCATTTGAGCAATAAATAGTACATAAAAAAACACCTTATTACTATGCATTCCAACACCATATCCTCATAGATATCGTCCGTAAAGGTAGTATATATTGAACAAAATACACAGAAAAAACTTGCCTATACGAGGGCTTTTAACAATAAATTATTGTATTCCTTAATTTCCCCCTTTCAATACGTTTAACCTCCTTTAACAGCTTAGTACATTTTTTGAAGAGAAAAGATAGAAAAAAGATAAAATCCGCATTCTTCAAACATAAAGAGCCCTTAGTTTCTCCTTAGTACAAGCCCTCTGTCCTTGAACTATAAATTTTCAAACTGACATCACTAAATAAACTGACTGACGTCACTGAGAAGCAAAAGGGATATTGGTAAAAAAAGAGACGTCCTTTTTTTAATAGAGAAGGGAATATCAGTAAAAATTATGAAGTAAGCAAAAAAGAAAGGACATCTAAACGATGTCCTTTCTTTATACCATATTAATATATATAGGAATAAGCTAATTAATCAATGTCTACAACTAGATTATCAATAATGAAGTCCTGCCTATCTGGAGTATTATTTCCCATATAGAATGAGAGTAGATGTTTCAAATTATCATCTTTCCTGAGACGAATCTGTTCAAGCTTGATATTATCTTCATGAATGAGAATAGCAAATTCCTCAGGAGAAATCTCACCTAAGCCTTTGAATCGAGTAACAAATGCTCGTTTACCAAATTTCTTCATAGCCATTTGCTTCTCTTGTTCTGAATAACAATAAATATTTGTTTGTTCATTGTTTTCATCCTTTTTGAGAGATTTCTTCTTAGACTTTTTGATTTCAGCCGCTGTTTCTTTCTCAATAAAGTTATCAATCTTCTTATTATCCTTGGCAAGAGAGACTCTAAACAATGGCGTTTCGAGAATATAAAGGTGTCCCCTTCGAACAAGTTCTGGGAAGAACTGTAAGAAGAAGGTCATAATCAAGAGTCTGATATGCATACCATCATTATCAGCATCTGTTGCAATGATAATACGGTTATAGCGGAGTGAATCCAAACCATCTTCAATGTCTAAGGCAGCTTGTAATAGATTAAACTCTTCGTTTTGATAAACGAGCTTCTTACTCTGCCCATAACTATTGAGGGGTTTACCCTTTAGACTAAATATGGCTTGATACTTTGGGTCTCGACTACTAGTAATATTACTTGTAGCAGATTCTCCCTCAGTAATGAAGATACTTGTTTTTTCCACATCGATACCTTTAGCATCGTTGAAATGAATAGAACAATCCCTCAACTTACGATTATGTAAGTTCACCTTCTTAGCACGCTCACGAGCAAGCTTAGCGATTCCACTCATTGACTTCCTCTCACGTTCATTATCTTGAATCTTTTGCAAAAGGATTCCTGCATCTTCTGTATGGATATGCAGATAATTATCCAACTCTTTAGAGAGATAATCTCCTAGAAACTTCAGAATTGTTGGTCCATTGGGATACATATCCCTTGAGCCAAGCTTTGTTTTCGTCTGACTTTCGAAAACAGGCTCTTCAACCTTCAAACTGACAGCTGCTACGATACCACTACGAATATCGCTATAATCGAAGTTTTTATTATAAAAATCTTTGATAACCCTTGCAACGACTTCTCTGAAAGCTGTAAGGTGCGTTCCCCCTTGAGTTGTGTTCTGACCATTCACGAAGCTATAAAACTCTTCCCCATATTGATTGGCATGAGTTATTACAAGTTCGACATCATCTCCCTTAAAGTGAATAGGAGTATACAGAGGCTCTCCTGACATATTTTCTTCCAGTAGATCAACTAGTCCACGCTTTGACAAATAACGCTTTCCATTATAGAAAATAGTCAGACCAGAATTAAGGAAGGTATAATTTTTCGCCATCGACTCCACAAACTCATCTTGAAAACGATAGTTTTTGAAAATCTCTGGATTCGGACGGAAGACAACCTCTGTACCTGACGGCTCTTCACTAATTATTAGTTCGGACTCTTCAAGAAGTTTAGCGTTACTATAGACTACCCGTTTCATCATTCCCTCTCGATAAGATGTAATCTGGCAGTGAATGGACAAAGCATTCACTGCCTTTATCCCTACACCATTCAAACCAACAGACTTTTTAAAGGCTTTAGAGTCAATCTTACCACCAGTATTCATTTTACTTGTAGCATCAATTAACTTACCTAGAGGAATACCTCGACCATAGTCTCGGACACAAACTTCTCCGTCCTTGATAGAGAGTTCAATCTTCTTACCTGACCCCATGATATATTCATCAATGGAATTATCTAAGACTTCCTTTAAAAGGACATAAATTCCATCATCAGCATGAGAACCATTCCCTAACTTCCCAATATACATCCCAGGGCGACGACGAATATGTTCGTCCCACTCTAAGGTTTTTATATCATCGTCAACGTAAGCTATTGCTTTATTTTCGCTCATATTCCTCAACAATTTTCTCTAATTCATCTACTATTCGTTCAGAAGCATTAGGTAGAGCAAATTTTCTAATCTCATCCGACATATTCTTCCTTAACTCATCTTCTTCCATAAGCTTGAAGACTTCGCTTGATAGCTGTTCTCTAGCCTCATTATCTCGAACGAGGATAGCTGCTCCCTTTTCGCTTAAAGCTTGTACATTCTTAGACTGATGATCTTCAGCTGCTGTAGGCAAAGGGACAAGAACTGAGGCTTTACCCAGCAATGCTAATTCAGAGATCGAACTAGCACCTGCCCGAGAGATAACAACATCTGCTAACAAGTAAGCTAAATCCATGCGATCAATAAAGGTATTGCAGTAGATAACACCTTGATAATCTTTCAATGTTTCCTTGGCTTTCTGCTCAAAAAGTCTACCAGTCTGCCAAATAAGAGCATAACCCGAAGCCTCCCAATCCTTTATATGCTTAGCAATACTTTCATTAATTGTTCTAGCCCCAAGACTACCTCCAACAGAGAGAATAACCCCTTTAATAGAAGCATCAAAACCAAAATACGCTAAAGCTTCTTCCTTTGTTACGGATAAGTTTTCTATCTCTGAGCGAATAGGATTCCCTGTCAACACGATTCGTTCTTTTTTGAAGAATCGCTCCATATTAGGATAGGCTACACATATTTTCTTTGCTCGTCGAGCAAGAATTTTATTACTCAAGCCGGCGTAAGAGTTTTGCTCTTGAATGAGCGTTGGAATCCCAAGACTTTGAGCCGCTTTAAGTGTTGGCATACTGGCATAACCGCCAACACCTACCACGACTTGAGGTTGAAACTCTTTAATTATATCTCTTGCAATAAATAAGCTTTTGAAAGCTTTCTTTAAGACCTTAAAGTTCTCCCAGAAGTATCCTCTTTTCAGCCCCTCTACAGGTAAGCCTACTATCTTAAAACCTTCTTTAGGAATACGCTCCATTTCCATTCGACCTTCTGCTCCAACGAAGAGAATTTCTATATTAGGATAACGCTTACATAAAGTTTTGGCAATTGACAATGCAGGAAAGATATGCCCTCCTGTTCCTCCTCCACTTATAATAACTCTTGATAAATTTACCATAACTATATTTTTATTATTTGTCTAAGCCCTGTCCCTCAAGCTGTTCTTTCTTACGATAAAAGCTTGCAATATTTAAGAGTAATGCGAGAATAACACTATGTACGAGTAAAGATGAGCCTCCTTTACTAATAAAAGGTAAACACTGCCCTGTAACAATAATATCTGCATTTACCACGAGATGAATACTAATTTCCATAAGCAACAGCAACATGAATCCATGATAAAAATACCTCATCAGGGGACGAGACTCATCTCCGTAGCGACGAGTAAGCCATTGCAAACGCCAAAACAACCAGACATAAAGCCCCATAATCAAAAAAATAAAGACTATACCATATTCTTCTACAATGAAAGATAAGATAAAATCAGACTCAGATTGAGTTAAATTCTTTCTCAGAAGACTACTACCCATGCGAGGCATATGCCAAGGATCTCGGCATAAAGCAATCAATGCATAATCTTCTTGCTCTAGGTGTTTGTAATCAATTGAATCAATACTTGAAGCACTATGGAGACGGTTGAGGGCTGTTGGAATACGATTGAACATCTTATTTAACCCAAGATTACTACCAGCGGGCAAAAAGATTGACACAGCTCCGTAAAGCAGTAGACCAAATAGTAAGGAACGCCCAAAGAAACTCATTTGAGTCTGAACTCCCTTCCAAATATCTTGAGTTTTGAAATCAAAGAGAAAAGGGAAGAGATAGAGGAAAATAAAGATGAAGCCAAAAGATGTATTCTGAGTAACAAAAACAGCTGTTACCATAAATGCTCCACACCAATACAAAGAATGCAAAGTAATAAACTCATTTAGATTCTTTCGAAGGTATTTCTTTGGCCACTTCCACTTAGAAATAGATCGTGTGATAAGTTTACCATCCCAAACCCAAGGTCTAACGGACTTATTCTCAGAGCAGAACTTATATTCTATAGCATAGATTACACCAAGCCAAAGGATCAAAGGTTTGAGAAATTCTGAAGGTTGCAAACTAAAGCCAAAAACATTAATCCACCGATGAGCTCCGTTTATAGGTGGTGCAACCAAGATTGTAAACAAAGCAATCCATAGAATATATCGAAGTGAGCGAAAGATTGCCTTCTGATTTGCAAGCCAATTAATCGGCATTTGAAGCACAAAGAAGAAGCTTACTATCGACAGAATAATCTGGACTAGATATTTGAAACTAAATGAGGAGCGAATATCTGCAGATGAGATGAATAAAAAAGATAAACATAGGAACAGAAAATAAATCAGTACAATCTGTTTATCTCCAAACTCCAAGCCTTCAAAAAACTTATTCTTTGAAGATTCTAAAAGACTGTCTTCTTTTTCTTTATTGCTAGTTGGATTCATTCGATAAATAGCTTAATTCGTTTTATCTTTTTTTAGTAATAAGACCTCTTGACGAAATTGATTTCCTCTATCTTCATACGAGCTAAAGAGGTCAAAGCTAGCACAGGCTGGAGATAAGAGCACAGTATCCCCTACTTCTGCAAACTCTGTACTCCACTTAACAGCATCATGCATACTCTCCACTGCGATGATACGCTCTATTCGACCCTTAAATGTTTTCATGAGTTTCTCTGTATCAGTTGTAAGCAAGACTAAAGCTCTAGCTTTTGAGATGATGAGATCAGCAATCTCACTGTAATCATTTCCCTTGTCTTTCCCTCCAATAATCAAAACATAAGGGGTAGTCATTGTACGTAAGGCATAATAGGTCGAATTGATATTAGTAGCCTTTGAATCGTTTACATAACGTACGCCATTTATAACAGCAATCTTCTCCAAACGATGAGGCACATTGACGAAATCCCCCAAAGCTACAGCCAAGCCTTCAGGACTAGCTCCTAGATGTAAAGCTGCAATTGATGCGGCCATAGCATTCTGCACATTATGAGGTCCTTGAAGAGCCAACGAACTGATAGGTAATTCCCAACGATTATTCTCAAAATGAAGTCGTAGCATACCTTGATCACTCTGATCAGCAGCTGAACTACTCTGCTCGTAAGTGAAGAATGGAAACGTTTTCATGGGTAAGTTCGTATGCGTTGTCAAATAACGTGAAACAAACTCGTCTTCACCCCAATAAATAAAAGCATCATCATGCCCCTGATTCTGTAAAACTCTCATCTTCGAATGGGCATAATTATCAAAATTGTAGTCATAACGATCTAAATGATCAGGCGTTATATTAAGAAGTATTGCCACATCTAGATGAAAATCATACATATTATCCAACTGAAAGCTACTCAACTCTAATACAAAACATTCTGGGTGCTCATCAGCGATGACCTGACGTGCTAAACTAAATCCCACATTTCCAGCCAAGCCCAAGCGTTCTTCTTGATTACGATATAGGGTGCGAGAGAGAATATGGTAGAGCCACATCGTTGTCGTTGTCTTACCATTACTCCCAGTGATTCCAATCATTTTACTCTTTGTATAGCGACCAGCAAACTCAATCTCCGAAATAATAGGAATACTTTTCTCCTTAATTGCCTTAATTATAGGTGCAGAATCAGGAATCCCAGGAGATTTAATCACTTCTTTTGCTTGAAGGATTAGCTCATTTGAGTGTTGTCCTTCTTCATAAGGAATCTCAGCCTCTTCCAGTTCTGTCCTATAACGCTCTGAAATCTTAGAGAAATCTGACACAAAAACAGGAATATTTTTACTTTTACAGAGCAAAGCTGCACCAACTCCACTCTCACCTGCTCCTAAGACAATGACATCATACTTTGTAAGGCTCATAAATACTTCTATAAATTATCATAACAATTGGGCAAACTATAGCCTCGCCCCGTTTCATTTCTATTAGAAGTACAATAATACTAAATTTTAAGCATTTAAGAAAATAAGCAGTACTTACAAACAAGAATATTCATCAAACTTTCCACTCCAAATGCTGAAGTATCCGAATTACCAACTAAAAAAACAAACCCTCTCATAAAAAAAATACTATAAACCTCGGATTAAAAACGACAAACCTATACATCAAAACAACAAGATTTTAGGAAGTATCTAAAACAATATAGCCTACCTCTCAAAAAAGAAGTAGGCTATATGTAAAAAATCCTTGGGACGAAATAAATAATTCGTTGGGAAGACTTTTTTCATTCGTTGGGAAGAAATAAATAATTTTCCCCTAAAAAATTTTAGGATGTATTACTTCGCATAGCTATGCATACCCCCTAAAAGATAATTTACTCCGAAATAAGTAAACAAGACTGAACAAAAAGCTAGGACAACAAAAGCATGAAAGAAGATAGGTCGATCAAAGGCTTTTATGCTACGTGCATGTAAAGGGAAACTATAGATCAGCATGGTTATCAAAGCCCAAACCTCTTTCGGATCCCAGCCCCAGTAACGCCCCCACGAAAGGTTCGCCCAAACTGCTCCAATAAATGTACCAATAGTCAAGAGAAATAAGGCAGGATAAAGCAAGATTTGGCTGATTAAATGGAGATATTGTACCTGCTCTTCACAATCTTTAAAGAAGAAATGCAAGTATAAAGCCACTAAACCATTGAACATCATGAAGGCAAACAAAAGATACGATACCATGATCGTAACCACATGTATGCTCAGCAATGGCGAAGACAAAACTGGCATAAGCATCGTTATTTGCGGAGAGCTTGCCAAACTTGCCACTAAAAGGCTTAACCCCGAGAGAAGAAAGCCAAAAGGTAATAGGATCTGAAAACGAAATTGTAGGAGCAAACTCGCTAGAAGTGAGAGCCATGCTAAGAATTGCATCGTTTCATAACCATTACTTATGGGGAAATGTCCGCTAATATAAGCTCTCAAAGAGATAAAAGCAGTCATGTAAATGAAGATGATTATGAGAATAAGGTTCAGGACATAGCGAACTGATTGTTGAGGCTTTTGCCTACGAACCAAGCATCTAATAAAATAGAAAAATGAAAGCAGGCCGAGGACGAGACAAAACTTAAACAAAAAAGCAGTATAATCCATTCGATTATAGTACTTCTCCATCTGAATCAGTGAAACAAAAGATTGCTCAGAGTCCCCTAGCTCCTTCCTCTGATACTTTTTAATCTTCGAACAAAAAGAAGAGAAAGCAGGATAATCCCCTTTCTCAACAAGCTCTAGGAGATAGCCTATAGCCTTAGATATAAAGTTTTCTTGCTCAGAAGACATATCTTTTGGCAAATCATCATTCGGAGCATACCATTGCACTTGCCCATCTTTCCTCCAATATGGAAAAAGTTTAACCAAGCGTCCCATTCTCAGCATCGCAATAATCGAATACTTCTCATTCGCTTTTTCTAATCCCTTCCGATCAAAAACTTTTTTCCCTCTATAAATATCCGACAAATACGAGTTTAACTTATAATAACCTCGCCTATTGAAGAAGGAACGAAAGCTCGCATAGTCCCCATTCAAGCTTAAAAGTTCCTGAACGTAAGCACTCTTAATCTCAATCATTGGAACTCTAGACCAATCAGAATAGAAAAAAATCCAAGAAGTGAAGACTTGTTCGACAGAATAGTTCTGAAAAGAGCTCTTGCCATAAAGCTTAAGCGTAAAATCTTTAGCTAAGGTCTGCAAGGGACAGATGCGACCATTATAAAGAATGTAAAGATCACAAAACTCTTCTGCCAGTTCCTGTGGCAAAACTTTTAAGTCAGATGTTTGATTTTGAGCAACAGCCTTAATAGGCAAAAGGCTCAGAAGTAAAATTAGGAGGGAAGACTTTAATAATGGAGAGCGTAGCAGTTCTTTGAACCGACTCCCCTTTCCAAAAAAGAATAGTAAAAGACTGACCAGCAACAAGCCATAAGAAAAATAAGTAATCCTAACACCATAAGGATCATATGAGACTGACAGGTGCGTTCCATCCTCATCTTCATCGTAGCCACTCTGATAAAAGCGATAATCCTTTATGGAGATGATCTTGTTCATTGAGACAGACTTTTGCAGGACTTCTCCATCAGGAAAAGTAAACGTCAAATCTGACACAAAATCTTCTGCGGTATTAGTTCCCGAATAATAGCAAATAGAGAAATCTTTTAATTCTAAGGAAAAGGGAAAGTCAATCCTCTCGTCATCTTCGCTAATACAAGAAGTCAATCGCTCCCCTTTTCGCAAATGAACTAATCCTTTCTGACCACTTAACCATGTAACCAAAGCCCCCAAAAGGATACAGGCTAAAGAAAGATGAATCATGAAGGAAAACTTCTGCTTATAGCTCCTTTTCTTTAATAAATAAAGTAAGGAGGAAGCCACTAAGCCTCCCCATAGAATAATAAAATATGATGCGTTGTAAATGTAAGTTCTTGCAAAGGATACGCCTAACTTATCTTCTACAATTGTGGCAATTGCTAGTAGAAAAGTGAGTAGTGCAAGTAAAGAAAAACTTAGAATTTTCAGTAGCTTTGAGCTAAGCATTATAATGAATTTACAAAGGCTAGCAGAGCTTCTCTATTTTCTTTTGACAGATGAACAAATCCTTGCCTTGCTCTTGAAGCCTCACCACCATGCCAGAGAATAGCTTCTTCTATACTTCTCGCTCTTCCATCATGTAAGAGGAAGCTGTGTTTATTAACAGTTTTAATCAAACCAACGCCCCAAAGAGGTTGAGTTCTCCACTCCATTCCATTAGCCAGATAGTCAGGTCTATTATCGGCTAAGGCTTCACCCATATCATGTAAGAGAAAATCCGAATAAGGATTAATGATAGTCCCATTCATCTTTGGGTAAATCTTTGAATCATCAACCAAAAGACCTGTTTTATGACAGCCGACACAATTCAAAGACTTAAAGAGCTTCTGTCCCTTCATAACCTTTGGATCATTTACATTCCTACGTGCAGGAACAGAGAGTGTACTCATGAAAAAGGTTATAGTCCTTAAACCTTCTGAAGAAACTTCAGCTTCCTCATCATCTCCTGTAGGCAAACTTTGAGCTAGGTACTGAGGATCTGGACAATTTTGTTCGGGAAAAATTGGAGTTGTTATTCCCATATCTTGATGAAAAGCTCCCGCTATTTGCTGTTCTAGTGTAGGGGCATTTGCTTTCCACCCAAAGCGACCAATGGTCTTTTTCTGTACACGAGTATTCCAAACGTAGTTTGCACGTCCAGAGATCCCATCATTGTCGCGATCATTTTCATCTTCATTTTTAAGGATTTCAGCCTCAGATAATCCATCAATAAAACCAAGACCCATTGCCTGAGTCCCAACACGTGGAGAAAGCATTAAGTCCTTAGGTAGATCTCCATAGTTAGGATTAATCAAAGCATACTTAGGTTCTCTCAGTTCGTAGCTTGTTCCATCTGTATACATTCTCTTAATAAGCTTATATTCACAGGTAACTGTAGCTTCACCCTTTACTTTAAGAATACCAATATCTTCCAACTGTCCACCATATCCTGGCACAGGTTTAGGACCTCCATCCCTGTCTTGCCCTGGAACACTTATACGCATGAGGAATCCAAAGCTCTCCTTTCTCGATTTCTCAATAGGTAACCCACGACCTTGACGGACATGACAGCGGGTACAAGACTTGGCATTAAAAGTTGGACCTAAACCATCAAGACCTATTGTTGAAGCAGGGGCAGGAACCCAGTTCGTCATAAATAAACGACGTCCTAACTTAAAATCCATCTGTTCCTCTAGACTTAAAGTCTTAAGCGGATGAGTAAAGGCAAACTTATCATCACTAAAAGTTGTAAAAGCCCCAACAGAAAGAGCTTCTTGATTTGGAGTATTCTCCTCCTTTTGACTATATGAACTATCTGAGTTTGTATTCTTACAGCTAGAAACTAATAATAGGGTACTAAAACCCAAGCCTACAATAAAATCTTTCATATAAACTTATACAATACAGCTACAAGGTCTTAGACCTAATCTACAAATATTAATAAATGCTTAAGAGTAGAAAGAACTAATCTCCATCGCCTTCTTTTGTTCCATCAATAAGATTGAGGACAGTCTCAACTTTGGCAAACTCAATTTGCTCTAAGTCCTTTAATTCTTTGATCAAAGCCTTCACAAGTTTTTTCTTTGAGTTCTTCACGGCTGTAAGGAGAGGTTCATCAATTGCATTTAAAGCCTTCTCAATCCTATCATAACGTTTTGTAATATCTTGGTTCACCCCATCGAAACCATTCATTGCAAATCGGAGTTTATCAGCCAAACCTCCATCAAAGTACACCCTTTTAGTTATCTCAATATTTTCACGAATTAGCTCTAATGAACGCTTACTAAAACGAGCTTCAATATCATCTTTTCGAATAGCTTTCCCAAGCTTTGTTTCCCACATATAGTGAATTACATTATCTATACCCGCAAAAATCTGATTAAATGAGTTACGATTACTATCTTTTCCAGCTCTATTTGCTAAAAAGATAGAAGCATATTCATCCCACTGAGCCTTATTATCACTAATATCAGAAACAAGTTCATTCACTTCTAAGAAAAGAAATTTTCTACGTTTTTCATCATTTTTATATAGGCTGAGCGTTGCATCAAAAGAATCTTTATAAAGAAGATATTCTATTCCATAAAGACCTTTTACATCTAAGCCTAAATTTAATACATAATCAGCTGTAATCTCATCAAGGGAAAGAGAAGAAATAGAACTTTCAAGCCCATCTACTTTAACAGGGAAGGTCGCAAGATAACGAAAGAAGAGACCTCTTTTTACATTGCCAATATTGAAAGCAAAACATCTTGCCCAGTCTTTTGCCACTTCTAGCCACTGACTTCTTACGGCTTTTAGATTCTCCGAATTAACGTCTCCAACGAATTTAACAGTTAAACTCTTTAAGTTCTGAGCATCTAAATAAAACTTTGCTTCCTCTGGTTTGATGATTTTCTCATAAATACTCTTAATCATCTCAGACTCATCAAAAGATTTTTTCGCTGTTTCACTCTGATCTGCACGTTTATTCTGATCTGCACAAGAAACTAAGATTAAAAAAAATGATAAGTAGAATATAATATTTTCTTTCATAACGTTCTCTTCTATATTTGCATTATAAGGTATTAACAAATGCAATGAGCTGTTTTCGCTCTTTAGCACTTAGGTTCATAAACTTCTTTTTAGAATTTTCAGCTTCCCCCCCATGCCAAAGAATAGCCTCTTCAATACTTCTAGCTCTTCCATCATGAAGCAAATAAGTATGTCTATTGACTAATTTAATCAAACTTATGCCCCAAAGAGGTTGAGTTCTCCACTCGTTTCCATTAGCTAGATAGTCAGGTCTGTTATCTGCAAGGGCTTCCCCCATGTCATGTAAGAGAAAATCCGAATAAGGATTAACAATTGTTCCTTTTATAATAGGAAGAAGTTCCGATTCCTTAACCTTGAAGCCAATAGTATGACACTTGATACATTTTAACTCGTGGAATAAACCCTTTCCTTTCAAGACATCTTTATTACGAGCATGTCGCCTTGTCGGAACAGAAAGTGTTGCTTGATAAGATACTAGTTCATCAAAGTTTTCGTCAGATAATTCGATCTTATCATTCAATTGATGCTTATCTAAATAAGCTTGACACTGAATTTGCTCTGGAGGGCAGTTCTGTTTTGGAAACATTGATGTTGTAATTCCCATATCTCCACTCAAAGCTCCAGCAATTTGTTGTGCCAAGGTTGGAGCATTTGCCTTCCACCCAAATTTTCCAATAGTTTTCTTTTGAGCTTTTACGTTCCAAACATAATTAGCTCGTCCTGAGATTCCATCATGATCAGAGTCGTATTCATCTTCATTAGCCAAAAGTTGATCTTCTGTTAAGGCATCAATAAAACCAAATCCTATAGTCTGTCCACCAACTCTAGGGGACATCATCACATCTTTTAGCGAACCAAACTTTTCATCATAGAAAGAATAATGAGGCTCTTGTAGTTCATAAGGTGTACCATCAGGGTAAGTTCCTTTTATAAGCTTGTATTCAACAGAAACTTTTGCTTCTCCACCAAGTCCTTTAAGTCCCCTATCTTGCAATTGTCCGCCGTAAGCTTTTACTCCTTTTGGTCCTCCATGTTCATCAGTTCCTGCGATACTTAATCGAACAAGGAAGCCTGTGGAAAATTCTTTATCATCATCAGTGCTTTTTTCCAAGCGATGCCCTCTACCATCTCGAAAGTGACAATTAGAGCAAGCTCTTGCATTAAAGCGAGGACCTAATCCTAAATCATCGGTAAAGGTTTTCATAAAAATTCGATCTCCAAGTCCAAAATCTACTCGTTGCTGGAATGGAAGAAAAGGAATCATAATACCAAATGCCTGATAGTTGTAGGTCGTTGCACTGAACTTACCTATGGGCAATTCTTCACCTTGCTGATACTCATACGGGCTAAGCTTTTCATTAGGCTTCAATCCTAGATAAGAAGAATCTAATGGTTCGTTATTTTTCACACATGAAAGTGTAAGAACGCACAATGATAGAGCTACAAAAGTAAAATATAAACGCTTAGTCATAAAAATTAGCTAGAAACAACAACAGAAAATTTAAAAGAAGATTCTATAAATAAAGAGCCTGCCCGAAAAGAATATACAGACAGGCTCTTGTTATTAATGAGAGAATTATTCTACATTAAAGTGAAGGGTACTTATATTTACTCCTCATTTAACTTCTTCTCAATCTCATCATCAGAATCTTTTGGGTCAACAGTTGCCCCAAGATCATCTCTATCAGAAGTTTGAATGTCCAACTTAGCAGCACATTCCTTAATAAGAGCTCCGAGTTGGTCAAGAAGGATAGCTGCTTTGATAACTTCACCATGCTTACCTTTACCTTCGTTCAGGATCATCAAATCAAAAGGAGTTCCAGCTTTAGCCTTCGCATCTATTGCTTCGATAGCCTTAAACATTTTATTTGTAAGGTTTTCAAGCTCTTCGCCAAGCTTAGCATCTTTATCTTTTACAAGATCAATGAAAGAAGTTCCTGAGACACTACCATATTTCCCTTTAAGAACATTTACGATACCCTTAGCATTCAAATAAACATCTCTGTGCGTGTTATCAGCGAAACATGAGTGTTCGTCTTCTTGTCCACACTTGTTAATACCACCACTTCCATAGGCAGGAACAAGCATTCTTTCACTAGAAAGTTCAGACATTGCAAGAAATTGTGGTCCAGAGATGATATTCTTTAGAGCAACGTTTTGGTCTAATGCCATAAATACAGTGTAGTAAGTTCCACCTTTAGCCCAAGTATCAACCAAAGCTTTCAAATCATCAATCAATAGTTCAGTTACAACCTTTAGGTATAGCTTTCTTCTATCAGCATTTTCCAAAGTAGTAAAATCTGTATAAGGACGATTTCCTCCAGATGTATTGATAGATAAATCATCTGCATGGTCAAAAGCAGAAGGTTCTTTGTTATCTTGCCCCCATAGTAGGAACTCAATAGCATGCCAACCAGTACTTACAGCAGCCTCGTCGCCACCTTGTTCATTAAGTGAAGCTAACTTTTCTTTAGTGATAGGAGTATCTCCAGCGATAATACTCTGATCATAGATACCACCCTTACCAGTGTAACTTTTCTTCTCAACAACGTAGTCAATATAAGCTTCGTTCAAAGGCCAAGCATTAATCTGACCTTCATTATTAATCGCCCAAGACATTGCTTCATCTTCACAGTCAATAGGACCATTTGATCCACGGAACACCTCAGTTTCACCATAAGGCTCACGAGCTTCCAACCACGCTTTCTTTGCAGCGATTAAACCTTCTGCAGTAGGATTCTCAACAAAAGCATTAATCTTAACCTGCATTTTCACAGCAGCATTGTAGCTATCTAGATAGTTTTGGTGTACCATCTTAGCGTAGTTCTCAATAACTGCTTTCTTCAAGTCTTTTTTCTTAGGTTCTTCATCACAAGAAGCTAAACTTCCAATAAGAAGACCTAGTAAAAGTAGTTTGAATAAATTTTTCATAAAACCTGTTTTTGTTATTTTTATAGTTTATTGATATCAGTCGCAAAGATAATAGATTATTTTCTTTCTCCAAAGTTTCTAAAGACTTAGTTCTACAAACGGACAAGTCGTTTCCTATAAAAATAAGTATCCTAGAAATCAAAATGAATAAATACTCCTAAAACCTTCTTCATGTAAAAGGTTTAAAGAAGTCAAGAATTAGCAAAGGATAGTAGAAAAGGAAAAATAGAAATAAACAACTATTAATAAGAGACTTAAAGAATTAAAGCGAACGTCCATAAAAAAGGAAAGCTAAACTCTAAAAAATCTTGGGGAACATTTCACAAATTCTTCCCAACGAAATAAATAAATTGTTGGGAAGAATTTCTAAAAACGAGGCTTATTTTTTTGACTTCATAAAAAGATCTCAAAAGTCTTATCTTAAGAGCTTATTTTTGCCATTTAAGGATAATATTGTACCTTTGCAAAGAAGACCACTGGGGATGATTTGGCTTTGACAGCATGATGAAGTGGTTTGTAAGCATGTAGTGCGAGGTTGCCCAGCACTTTAATCTCGGACATCACGTTTTTAGTTGGCGAAAATAATTACGCTCTCGCTGCCTAACCGAAGAATAGTAAGTTAGCTGCTTAATCGCTGTACAGATACAGCGACGAGACATCACCCAAGAAGCCCTAGATCTGAGGCGTTTTGATTTGGTGGTGCTGGAAAATCAGATCTCGCTCTTTTGCTCATCTTCGGCAGAGAGTCAGATTTAGAAGAATAAGGTTTAGGAATGGTCGTTTCAGCCGTAGCCTAGGCACGAAAATTAAGATTGAAACTAAACATGTAGAAAGCAGGTTAGTTCCATGTTTGGACCGGGGTTCAAGTCCCCGCATCTCCACGACAAAAGAGACGAATAGATTGAAGAATCTATCCGTCTCTTTCTATTCGTCATAAAAAAACATCTAAAACCTGATTAAAAATTACACCATATTTATATAGGGATAATAGTAAAGCTTATTTAAGCATCTACACAAAAGCATATAGACTTATCAAACGCATTAAACTTATCTCCCCTGAAAGTTAATTAAAATCAGAACATAAGGAAATCGGATGATTCATAGGATTTGTCTAATTCAAAAAAAAGTTGTTTCTTTGCAAACGGAAAGAAAAAAGGTTCCTTGGCCGAGTGGCTAGGCAGTGGTCTGCAAAACCATCTACGGCGGTTCGAATCCGCCAGGAACCTCAAAGCTTAGCGTACAAGGTTTCAACCATCTTGTACGCTTTTTTTATACAAGAATAACAAGTTTATCAAGAAACTTATTATATTTGTATCCTAGTAAAAATATAATGTTATTAGTCAATAAGAATGAAGCATCAAGAGTGTAATACCATTTTAGATTCTAAAAAAGTTTTAAGTCTTCCTAACCCATGCTATGTTTTGGAAGAGAATCTGCTCAGAAGAAACCTATCTTTAATAAAATCGGTTACACAAGAAACTGGTGCTGAAGTCATACTTGCATTCAAATCTTATGCACTTTGGAGAACCTTTCCCATAATTAGAGAATATATCAAGTATAGTACTGCAAGTTCGATCTATGAAGCACAACTAGCCTTCGAAGAAATGGGGGAAAAGGCTCACACATTTAGCCCTGCCTACACCAAAGAAGATTTCGAATCTATACTTAAATATAGTAGTCACATTAGCTTCAATTCTTTAAGCCAAATTGAACAATTTAAGGCTGAAGTCCTAAAGAATAATGATGTTTCTTTTGGAATCAGAATAAATCCTGAGTATTCAGTTGTTGAGACGGAACTATACAACCCCTGTGCTAAAGGCTCTCGCTTTGGAGTTACAAAAGAAGAATTAAAAAATGGACTTCCTCAGGGTATAGAGGGTTTACACTTCCATGTATTGTGCGAAGGCGAAGCAGAACAATTAGAAGACGTATTAAAACTAATCGAAGAGAACTTCAATCTTGCGTTAAAGCAAGCTAAATGGCTGAATATGGGAGGAGGACACCTAATGACTCATGAAGACTATAAGGTTAAACACTTAATCAAAGTCCTAAAGTCTTTCAAAGAACGGAATCCTCACCTCCAACTGATCCTCGAACCAGGAAGTGCCTTTGCTTGGCAAACAGGCTATCTCTCTTCAAAAGTTGTAGACATTGTAGAACATCATGGCATCAAAACAGCAATTGTTAATGTATCCTTTACGTGTCATATGCCAGACTGTTTGGAAATGCCTTACCACCCTCGAATAAGAGGTGCGAAACAACATGATAACTATAAGCCTAAAGGCAATAGTTATCGTATAGGAGGGAATAGCTGTCTTAGTGGAGACTGGATGGGTTATTGGGAATTTGACGAGCCGTTGAAAGTTGGAGATACACTTATTTTTGAAGATATGCTACACTATACAACAGTCAAAACAAACATGTTCAACGGAATACCTCACCCAAGTATTGCAATAAAGAGATTAAGTGGTGACCTAGAATTGCTTCGCTCATACTCTTATGAGGACTATAAATATAGAATGGATTAAATTAGAAGATTAGATAAGAAATGGGAATATTTGACTTTTTTTCAAAGACAAAAAAAGAAGAGATCGTTGAAGAACAGAAAACTCTTGACAAAGGACTTAGCAAAAGCAAAGAAAGTGTATTCTCTAAAATAGGACGAGCTATTGCAGGGAGAGACAAGGTTGATGATGAAATTTTAGATGATTTAGAGGATGTATTAATTGCTTCTGATGTAGGCGTAGAAACAACTCTTAAAATAATCAAACGTGTCGAAGAACGCGTCGCAAGAGATAAATACATCAACAGCTCAGAACTAACACGTATCCTTAGAGAAGAGATAGCATCTCTTCTCTCAGAAAACGGAACAATTGATGAAACTTTAGCTTCTAATTCGACAGAAAACAAGCCTTACGTTATCATGGTTGTCGGAGTAAATGGTGTCGGTAAAACCACAACGATAGGAAAACTAGCACACAAGTTTACACAATCAGGTATGAAAGTTGTCCTTGGGGCAGCAGATACCTTTAGAGCTGCTGCTATTGAGCAACTTGAAATATGGGCTAATCGAATAGGTGTTCAGTTAGTTAAGCAACACATGAATGCAGATCCTGCTTCCGTTGCTTTCGATACTCTAAACTCAGCAATCAAATCAGATGCAGATGTTGTCATCATTGATACCGCAGGTCGTTTACACAATAAAGTAAACTTGATGAATGAGTTGAGTAAGATTAAACGTGTCATGCAGAAACTATTACCCGATGCTCCTCATGAAATACTTCTTGTGCTTGACGGATCGACAGGTCAAAATGCATTTGAGCAAGCCAAACAATTTACTGCGGCAACCGAAGTAAATGCTCTTGCTGTAACAAAACTAGATGGAACAGCTAAAGGAGGTGTTGTCATTGGAATCTCAGACCAATTCCAAATACCTGTAAAATATATTGGATTAGGCGAAGGAATTGATGATCTCCAGCTCTTCAACAAAAAAGATTTTGTAAACTCTCTCTTTGGAGAATAGGTTAAATGTTACAAGAGGAACTTTGGTATAATCGAATTAGTCGTGAGCTTGGAATAAGTTCTCAAATAGCATCTAGACTTTGGAAAGCTTACATGCTTATAATTGAGCAAAAACTTAATAATGGTTTTTGTCTTGATTTTGAAGACTTTGGCTATTGGAATATTAAGATCCTTGATGAATATATTGCAGTTCTTGACAACAATAAAGAATACTTAATCCCTCCACAGATTTGCCTATCACTAAATAATGAGATTGATCAAGCGGAAGGAAAGCTATTATTATTATCAGAACTTAACCCTCTTGTCCAAGAAAACCTTGAAATTAAGACTGAACTTTTAGAAATTGTCTCATCAAATCTAAGCACTTGGATTAAAGAAGAATTAAACCTTAGGCAAGAACTCGAATGTCCTCTCCTAGGAACTTTTAAAAAAGAGGATGGAGAGGAGGAAGTCTTAGCTTACAGCTTCTCCTTAAATAGTGATTTAGCAACAAGACTAAACAAAGATTTTGCTCTTTTTAGACCAACAGCTTTAGAACACAATAAGAATAATAAAGAGAATATTCAAATCATTAAATATAAGTCTCTCGAAGAGACAAAGTATAAACACCATTATAAATTTAACGGGAAAGGTAAAGATATGGCAGATATTAACGAAAATAAAGATCTATTAAATGGAATAGAAATAGAAGAGAAACCTATAATCACAGAATCTAATAATCAAGATTTAGGAGGTGAGAAAGAAGAT
>PDWI01004415.1_pt1 | contig 18876 bp, 12 predicted proteins | sample 1430891 | NCBI WGS metagenome assembly PDWI01 (sample SAMN01162508, study PRJNA174530) | Oral metagenome, whole genome shotgun sequencing project. | biome: Marine environment; feature: Marine mammal; material: Swab sample of the gingival sulcus; isolation source: swab sample of gingival sulcus...
GACGGTTTTGCTGTTGCATGGTTTTTTTAAGACTTTTAAGCTGATCTACCCTTTGATGTATGAAACGGCTCAGATGTTACCTTTGCATCCTGAAATTCAAGCGTTGATTGAGGCTAAAATAGATCCTTATGGTCAGGTGATGGATGATGCCAGTACGTTACTAAAAGAAACCAGAAGAAACATTCAATCGACCGAAAGTCAATTGGCTTCCAGCTTTTCAAAAGCTATGCAAGCAGCCTTAAAGGCTGATTTGTTGGACGACATCAAAGAATCTGTGGTAGATGGCAGACGTGTGTTGGCAGTTATTGCCAAAAACAGAAGAAAAGTCAAAGGGGCGGTATTGGCAACCTCAAAAACCGGTAGTATTGTCTATATTTTACCCGAATCTACCCAATTATTAGATCAGGATTTACAACTTCTGCGTATTCAGGAACGCGATGAAGTCGTACGTATTTTAAAAGCCATTACCGACGAGTTGAGATTGTATCAGGATGTGTTGGCGCTGTACCAGGATTATCTGGCTGATTTAGATGTATTGAGGTCTAAAGCTTTATACGCTAAAGATATCGAAGCCGTCTTACCCAAAATCACACCGGAAAAAATGATTGATTTGGTAGAGGCTTACCATCCGTTGTTATTGGTACACAACCGGCAAAAGAATATTAAAACCATTCCTCAGTCTTTAAAACTCAATGAGCAACAGCAAATTATAGTGATTTCAGGACCCAATGCCGGCGGAAAAAGTCTGACCCTGAAAACTATCGGATTGCTACAAGTCATGTTGCAATCGGGAATGTTGATTCCGGTGAGTGAAAAGTCTCAAATGTCCTTTTTTGATACTATTCTAACTGATATTGGTGATAACCAGTCTATCGAAAACCAGTTGAGTACTTACAGTTACCGTCTAAAGACCATGCGTTTGTTTATCCGGAAATGCAATGCCAATACCTTGTTTCTCATTGATGAATTTGGCACGGGTAGTGATCCGGAGCTCGGTGGGGCACTGGCAGAAGTCTTTTTAGAAGCGTTTTACGACAAGGGTTCTTTTGGCGTGATTACAACGCATTACACCAATATCAAGGCATTAGCCGATCAGTTGGATTATGCAGTCAATGCCAATATGCAGTTTGATAAACGCAGTTTACAGCCATTGTATGAGTTGGTGACCGGGGAAGCCGGCAGTTCATTTACTTTTGAAGTAGCTCAAAAAATGGGTATCCCCTACCACCTGATTAACAAAGCCAAGAAGAAAATATCGTCCAGTAAGGTACGGTTGGATAAGACGATTTCTAAATTGCAGACGGAACGTCATAAGCTGCGTCAACATACGGCACAAGTTGCCAAAGAAAAAGACAAGGCTCAGGAACAGGCACAGGAATTAGAGGATAAGCAACAAAAAATACAGGACAAATTGGAGCAATTCCAACAATTGTATGATTATAACAACAAAATGTTGCAACTGGGACGTGCGTTCAATGGCTGGTTAAATCGTTATTTTCAAACTAACAATAAAAAACAGCTCAATGCTGATTTTAATAAATTTGTCCAGCAGGAAAAGATAAAGTACACCAAAAAACATCCGCCTAAAAAACTCACTAAAGCCGCTAAGAAAAAAGAACAAGCGGTCATTAAAAAAGAACAGGAAGCCTTAAAGAAAGTAGAGCAGGAGGTCAAGAAGAAAACCAAGGTTATCAGTGTCAAAAAACAACAAGAAGCTAAGGCGCAAGCCCAAGCAATTGCCAATTATGACTATAAAGTAGGGGATATAGTCCGTGTAAAAGACGGTTGGGCACAAGGCACTGTAGAAAAGATAGAAAAGAAAAAACTACTGATTAACTACGGCACCTTTACGGCGCTTGTCGGTAAGGCTGATATCGAATTGATAAAAAGTCGTTAATGGATTTTGGTCGGGTCGTTGACACTGTAGGTCTAAACCTCACCTTTTCCTTGTCTGACTAGAACCGGTTCACCTTGGATACAATCAATCACGGTAGAAGGCACTAAGCCCCCATAACCACCGTCAATAACCACGGCCACTTTGTGTTGCCAATTCTCAAAAATCAGTTCGGGATCTGTACTGTATTCTACAATTTCGTCGCTGTCCTTCAGTGAAGAAACTGCCAGTGGATTACCCAGAGCTTTGACAATTGCCCGGACGATGTTATTGTCCGGAATGCGGATACCTACGGTGCGTTTGTTTTTAAACGGCTTTGGTAGTTTTGATGAACCGTTGAGAATATAGGTGTAGGGACCCGGTAAAGTGCGTTTTAACAGTTTAAATACCGGTGTGTTTAAGGCGCTCACATATTCAGAGAGGTTACTCAACGAGTCTGTGATAAACGAGAAATTGGCTTTGTCTATTTTAACGCCTTTGAGTTGTGCCAGGCTTTTTAAGCCTTTGGGACTGTTCAGATCACAACCAATACCGTAAACCGTATCAGTAGGGAAAATAATCAATCCGCCATTTTGTAAAACTTCTTTTATGATTGCAATTTGTTTGGGGTTAGGGTTTTCGTCATAGAGTTTGATAAATTTTGCCGTCATACTGTCAATAAATATATGTTAGTTAAACAAGTTCAATATCTCGGGGGGAATATGTACCGGTTTAAAGGTTTTAGCTGATAATAATCGCCAATGGGTTTGGGCTCTGCAAACAATTTTGTTGTTTTTATAAACCTCTACATGTCTTATGGAATTTGAGCCTTCAGTTTGACCTACCCATGTTTTGATAGCCAGTTCGTCACCCAGAAATGCCTGACGTAAATAGTCTATTTCATGGCGTATAACTACCCAAACATAATCAGAGACATTGTGTTCATTAGTTAAAGTGAGCCAATGTTTTTCGGCTGCATCCTGAACCCATTGTACATACACCACATTATTCACGTGGTTAAGATGGTCAAGGTCTGAAGCTTTGACAGTGTATAGATAGTCGAATGTTTTGCCCATTTGCTTGTCTATAGAAAGGTCACTGAACTTTAGTTGAAGCGACTATTTATTAACCCCAAAAATACTAAAAATAAAACTTTATTTTTACCCTTTAAAACAACATCATTGTGACCATCAAAATCATCAGTATAGGGAAGACTGATCATAAAGCCCTTGATCAACTTATTCAGGATTATCTGAAGCGTTTAAAATTTTATATCAAAACAGAATTTGTCGTTGTCCCTGATATTAAAAACCGCAAGTCATTACGTCAAGACCAACAAAAAAATGCTGAAGGTGCGTTGATTTTAAAATCAATAAGTCCCGGTGACTTCGTGGTGTTATTGGATGAAAAAGGCAAGCAATATACGTCTAAGCAGTTCTCTGAGTTTTTGTCTAAAAAGATGCTTTCAGGGTTAAAACAATTGGTGTTTGTTATAGGTGGCCCTTATGGGTTTTCTGAAGAAGTGTATCAAAAGTCGCAAGCCCGGATAAGCTTATCCAAAATGACTTTCTCTCACCAGATGGTACGTTTGTTTTTTGTAGAACAAATATACAGGGCATTTACCATCATCAGGAACGAGCCTTACCACCATGATTAAACTAATGAGATTAACAGATAATAATCAGGATTGATCAAAAAATGTAGAACTGTTGTGTTTTGAGGTCATGACTAAGTTATAATATTTATTGTTTTGGCGTAATCAGCAAATGGATTAATAACAAAAAATGTTAGTTGCTTAAAATCAAATTTTTATAATAATATAAATACGAAGAAGGCCTAGTTAAAAACACAAGATTAACCATGACTAAATAAGTCCGAAGAAAAGTTCTTCGGACTTATTTATTTTTTCTACCGGTGTCTATAAATATATTTTTGCGTTTAATTAATCTCAAACAAACATTAGATAATAAATCCTTTAAACCTATAGGTATGAAAAATCTTTTTGCAATAATTTTTATTCTTTTTATTTATCAAATCTCAAATGCACAATTACAAGATAATTATGACATAAGCGGCTCGCCAAATGGTGTAATAGCAATGCCTTATACACAAGGCGCCTATGCTTCTTTCGTTAAATATACAAAAATTCAAGCGCCAAATGGAAAAGCTATACATATCATGGCGCAAAACTTGATCACCGATGCACAAATAGTTCGTGCAAGAAATATATTACAGTTCTATTTAACTAATGTTCCGGACTCACAGTATGGTGCTGATAAAACAGCAGTCGTAAATGCTATGGGAACAAATGGAGCAATGTTAATGCTTTTAAATGGTAGTGATGGTACTGCTACACCTCCAAATATTAATGCGCAACCACTGTATCAAAATGAAATGGCAGTAGAAGGACATGCATGGTATATTAACAATAATTACGAACATCGTGATGCTTCATTTGAAGAAATTTTACATTTAATGCACGACTATGGTATTGGTGTGGATACCAATGGAACACCTAGTCCAATAGGTGCATTACCTGCTTATCAAGCAGAAATTAGAGCAGCTCAGGACAATGCCGATAATAATTTTGCAATTTGGCCGTTGACGGCATCCAGTGATCCGCAGTGGTATAATGAGTTAGCCCAAGAAAACAGTTTGTCTCAAGAATATTTAGCGGCAGTAGTAGATAGTTACTATGGTTTATGGGAACCCTGGACTGAACAAGAAGGTGTTGGCATGTGGGGAGAATATATTGCTAAAACCCGTGAAGAAATTCAAACAGAAGATCCGATGGGTTATGCCTTAATGCCAAAGTACTTTTCACCATATATCAATATTAATTTTGATATAGACCCAACCTTTACAGGTGTTTTTGATATGAATAGAAATACAGCATTGCCTTATACTTATAAATCACAATATTTACAGCATTTAACATTAACCGGTACTAATACATCAGGGATTAAAGGAAATGATTTAGATAATATTTTAAATGGAAATACGGCAAATAATACGTTACAAGGTGGTAAAGGGAACGATACATTAGATGGAAAAGCCGGAACAGATATTGCCGTTTTTTCAGGTAACTATGCGGAGTATACGATAACGACAAATGCTGATACAGTTACTGTTCAGGACAATACAACAGATAGAGATGGAACAGATACGTTAATCAGTATAGAGACCTTACAATTTGCCGATCAAGGTGTACCCAATACACCTACTATGGGTGTTGATACCGAGCTTTCTAAATCAGTAGTTATATATCCAAATCCGGCTTCCGAAATAATCTACTTTGATTTTAAAGACATAGCTTTTTCAAAAATAACAATTGCTATTTATGATGTCAATGGAAGCATAATAAAACAGCAAACAATCCTAAGCAAACAAGCTCAAATGACTATACAAAACTTAAATAATGGTGTGTATTTTGTTGAAATACAAAGAGATAATAATAAGGCTGTTACAATACGAAAAATAATTGTAAAATAAACTGTTTTTAATTAATAATAAGACCTCATAGTTATGTGCTATGAGGTCTTTCTATTTAAACGATTAATTGAAAATCCGACTTGATATCAAATCAGGTCGGATTTTTTATAATGGTATATTGTTTGATAAATTTATTGGTATAAACTTTACCTTGTGCAGTCACTTTAATAAGATAATTACCCGGCGCTAAAGTCTGGACATCCAAATCTAACGTTGACAACACTTCTTTGGAAGACTGTTGAAGGATTAATCGTCCATTAAGATCATATACCGCAATTTGTGGTTGGTGTAATTGTTGATCTTCGAAGCTCATGTGTAATGTATGATTGACAGGGTTAGGGTACACTTTGGAAGCAGATTTTAAGATGTCATCCTCCAAACCACTGGTGCCATTGGCAGTTGTAAATTTTCCGGAGAAGATGCCTCGCCCATATGTCGCAGCATAAACCTTGTAATCGTCACGCATGACCATGTCAGTGACTTTAATATAACCCATGCCATAAGAGTCGTGATACCATGTAGGGCTTTCAGATGAAAAGTCTTCGGTCCACCAGGTCCCTAAATCTGTACCTATAATTACTTGATCGGTTTTCAATGGGTTTTGTAAAATACATTTGACCGGTAGATCCGGAAGATTTCCTTCTTTTTGCGCCCAGTTATTTCCACCGTCTGCAGTAAACCATATACTATTAACGCCATAATTATGAATGGTTACAAAGATTTCATTTTCATTACTTCCAAATTCAATATCAGAAATACTACCTATCATAGCGTCAGGAGAGATAACTGTCCAAGTAGGTGTTGTGTTAGCATTGTCAATTTTTAAAAGCCTTCCGTTTTGCAAACCAACAAAAAGTCTGGAACTGTTAGTTGTGTATGGCGATACCTTTAAAGCCGTGGGCTTACTGTTTAAAAGGGCATCTTGCAACATCCCTTTGATAACAATACCGTTGCCTGTAAGTGAATTAATGGTATATCTTCTTATCTTGTAGTTATTACCTGAAGAGTAATTGGTGTACAAGATGTTTAAGTTTGAATCCAGTGTTGCTTGATTGATAAAATCACCATTAACTCCATTTTCAGTATTGACATAGAATGAATTGCCGAACTCATAATTATAAAGGACTATAGAGTTATTGTACACATAATTAGCGATATAATATCTGTCACTACCGTCTTGATCAAAAGCAGAAAAGGCTCCATCGCCTCCTAGCGCCATTAATGAGCCGTTTAAACCGGCTACGGCATTAGAAAACAATTGAGTACCATTGTCTTGTGTTCCACCAATGATGTATTCACCGCTAAAAGCACTGGTAGGTGCAACACCTATATTGTAGAATTGAGTAATATTTAGGTTTTTTATGCGATGAGAGAAATTTGCACCCGCATTATTTGAGAATACAACACCACCATCATTTCCGGCAACTACTTTGTTTGATGTAGCAAGGTTTATACCGTGTTGATCAGGATGTATTAAACTGCCGGAACCTCCGGTATAACCGGTGGCTATTTGTGTCCATGAATTACCTGAATTGGTTGATTTAAACCATCCTATACCTCCTACAAAAACTGTGTCGTCATTGTTTATATCCACTTCTATGGTGAGGTCATACCAGCTTTGACCATTAGTGAAGTCATTGTCAGGAATACCACTGGTGTCAACTGGTAAACTAAGATTTACAACACTGTCAAAAGCATCATCTGTTCTAAGAAGTTTTATGGGTGTAGAACTATTATTGACAGAACAGGCGACATATATTCTGTTAGGGTTTTGATGAGATGTCGTTATTTCAGTTCTACCGCCATTGGCTACACTATGTTTTAATACAAAGTTCTCGCCGTCAGTACAACTCAAAATAGCACCACCACCTTTGCCGTTAAGCGGGCTGTATGTACTAGATAACCATATAGTGTTGTTGGTCGTATATTCTAAATCATTAGGAATAAGTGTATCACCAGAACCAACAGTGGGTATACTGAGTTTTTCCCATGTTGCCCCGGTATCGGTAGATTTATAGACACCAACAGCATCAGTACCTACAATAGTAGGGGCAGATGTTTCAGCATATTGAGAGTCCCCTACAGCTGTATAGATTTCTGTATTACCATTGTTATTGACAGCAATAACGTCATTGATTTGAGATTTTCCGGGGATAAGGAAAATGTTTGGTTCTAAAGGTTCGTGGGGTGTAACAGTAATATTGACAGTTTCTGAAGTCATAGCATTCAGAATTTTATCACCATCTTCCATTGAAATCATTACAGAAGGTATAGTTATCGTGTCATCACTACCGCTCATGACAATAGGATAGCCATAGGCGTTGTTAATCATAATAACCGCGATAGCACCGGCTTCCTGTGCAAATTTCACTTTTTGAACAAACTGACAATTACCCCTTTTAATAACAGCAATTTTACCATTGATGTCTGCCGGATTAGTCAATGCCTCACATGCTTCTTCGGGATTAGCCTGAACTAAATCACCTGATAGTGTCGTTAGATCAGGGCCAAAAGCAGCTGAAAGAGCAATATAATCATCAGCAATGGATGCCGGGCTGTTAACTGTAAGCAAGGCGTCTGTTTGGAATTCAGCTTCTACAGCGTTATCTCCAAAGGTTTTTGACCATGTATTACCACCATCTTCAGATTTCCATAATCCATTACCTAAGGCATTCCCAAAGGTGTAAGATTCGCCCGTACCTATATAGAATATTTGTGAGTTATTGGGATCAACAGTGATGCTTGTAACATTGAGATCGGCAGTGGATTCTATTAATTCCCATTGTGAATTAAAGTTGGAGATATTTGTATTTTTCCACAAACCACCACTGACACCACCGGCAAATACAGTTTCGTGATTAGGGTCGTTGGGGTCAAATAATACTGCTTTTACACGTCCGCCTACATTATTAGGGCCTCTTTCTGTCCAATGGTTGTTGTAGTCTCCGGGTAAGCTTTTGTAAGTGCCTTTTTTTAACTCAGTATAGATTTTAGTAAGGTTTTCAGGTGTAGGCCTGCCGGTATAAGGATTGATGGTTAGCTCCCATTCCCTTTCAAAGTATTTATTGGGAGGAATGCCATGAGCTTTACGCTCTTTCTTTGACATAGTCAGCGTTTCCTTATACGGACTGTTGTCGAGATAGGCCGTGTGTTGTGCTCTGATCTTATCGTAAGAAGTTGAGTTGTAAACTTTGTAAAGAATAAAAGATAGGATTATCAATCCTATACCTGATAATAAGATTGTTTTCTTCATGTGTTTTTAGTGATTTTAATAGTATAGGTTTTATTAAAGGGGTTTGGTTTTTTAGGTCGTAAATGTAATAATATTAAGCAATAAATCATGTTAAAAAAGAGGTGAAGTAAAAAAGATCTTTGATGCAGTGGTGGTAAGGTGTTTCTATAATCGACTATAATTAAATAAGATTCGTCATTACAACATTGTTTCTGTATTTTTAGGTCAATAGTAAGTCCACGTTGGTGCTTATAATTTTTCCGTTGATGTTTAAAGTTTTTATTAAGTGTATTTGTTTTTCTGATATTTATTAGGACTTTGAGTCATAAAAAAACTGCCTCAATTAAGAGGCAGTTTTTAAAAGTTGTTTAATTATTCAATTTAGTTAACATCCCAGAAAATACGAGTGCTTAGTAAATCACCGCCTATAGCAGCAGAAGCTGCGTCATAGTTTACTTCATTCAGCAAATCTTCATCATTGGGATAGAGCATTCTGTTTGGATTAGGTGTACCGGTTTCATCAGCAATCTGTAAGGTAGGAACGCCGAGTCTTCTGGCTTCAGTCCAAGCTTGATGACCTTGGTTAAACAAAGCCATGTATTTTTGCATACCTATTTTGTCGATATAGTTTGCGGAACTATAGGCAACATCACCCTGAGCTACATAAGTGTCGTAGTCAGCATCCGGAATACCCCAGAAATCAAAAGAAGCTTTTATTCCAGCAAGATATTCTGCTTCAGCATCTCCACCCGTAAAACCTCTTTCAATGGCTTCTGCCATATAGAAACAAACGGTTGAATAGTCCAAAAGAATACTGGGGTAAGTAGGATCTTCGTAGATGTCTGTGGACAAATGACTGTAGTCATTATAATTATTTCCTGAAGCACCATACAAACCACCTAAATAAGTGTCAGCACCTAAATTGTCATCATAATATTTTACTATTCTGGGATCATTATAATCCTCTAACATATTTACAAAGAAACTTGTAGCAATAAAGTCAGATGCTCTGGATTGTGTTACAAAGTAATCATAAACAGGGCTGGTATAAGGATCTGTTGCCAAGAATCCAAAGCTTGCGTTGTCATCATTGGAGTCAAATACTCCAAAATTAACCGCAGCTGACACATGGCTTGAGGCATCTGAAGGATTGTATTCAGCAATACGCATTCCCAACTGAAGGAGTAACGAAGCCCCAAATTTTTTCCATTTAGAGATATCCCCATTGTAGAGTTTGTCATTAACTCCGTCAAAACCGTCTTCACTAGTGTCCATTGAGTTTAGAGCATCAATGAGATTAGCCGTGATGGTTGCATAGATGGTTGCAGCATCATCGTAAGCAGGAGTTGTGTTTCCCGGATCTAAGGCTTCAGAAAAAGGAACATTTCCAAAATTGTCAACCAAATATTGATAAGCATAGACTTCTAAAATGCTAATTTGAGCCATTTTGTTCTTTTTCTGTATAGCCAAAACACCTGCCGCCGGTTGTTCATCAATAATTTCTTTTGCAGCTTTCAATTCTATAAGCGAGTTTGCATACATAACTGCCCATATTGTTCCACCAATATCTCTGTTGATGGGGTCATAATTACATTCTTGGATGTAAGTGGTCTGTGTCAGATAATTAGCCCAGAATCTATCTACATTGTAGTTGTAGCTGCCATTAGCCATTTGTCTGGCTATACTTTCTAAACCATATGTAAAAAGATACTCAGGCGGTACCTCAGTTGGTTTTTTATGATCTTTATTTAAGTCGTCCAAATCTTTACAAGATATAAGACTGACTATAAATACTAAACTTAAAATGATTATTTTTTTCATTACTAATAGTTTTTATTTAAAATTGTAATTTAACATTAAATCCGTATTCTTTTACACTTGGTAGTGCGCCATTTTGAATACCCTGATAATTACCGGCACTAGCACTGTACTCAGGATCCCCATAAGGAAGATTTTTATGAATAATCCATAGGTTTCTTCCATACACTCCTATACTTGCTCCCTTTAAAGAAGTGTTTTTAATAAGCTTTTTGGGGAAAGTATAACCCATAGATAATTCACGTAATTTGACATAAGATGCATCATAAACAAATAGTGCGTCCGGAGCCTTATTGTCACCATTATCTACTGAACCACCATAAAATCCAAATGGTTGTGCATAGTTGCCTGCAAATGCCCAGATGTCATTTGGTGCAGTATTTTCTACCGTGTATGGGTTCTCCTCGTCATTCTCATTGTAAGTTACAGTTCCTGTAACACCGTCAAGGAGGACACCTCCGCCATCAATGACAGGGTCACGTATAGGATTACCCTGAGAGTTTAAGCCTGCTGTTTCCGCATAAAGTCCTGTAGCATTACCAAAGGCCATATCAACATTGTAGATGTCACCGCCTTGTTGGATGTCTATCAAGAAACCGAGGTTGAAGTTCTTGTACTTAAAGCTGTTGTACACACCACCCAACCAATCCGGTTGAATATTACCAATAACTTTTGAACTGTCAGACAAGTCCTTGAGGTATTTACCATCAGAACCTATGACTTTATTCCCTTCATTGTCATATACAAAATCATAGCCGGTAATACTTCCATACGGTTGCCCTATTGTGGCATTCATGGCTGCGTTCCACGCAGAATATATCAACATGTTTTTTGAATCGCCATAAAGCGATACGACTTCATTGTTGTTTTTTGCCCAGTTTAAGTTCAAATTCCATGTGAAATTATCCGTTTTTACAGGTACTGTGTTTAGTGCAAGTTCCACACCTTTATTGGAGATGACACCGGCATTAGCCCATGCTCTGGTATAACCGGTACTGGAGGATACCTGAACAGGAGTAATCAAATCAATGGTTTCTCTATCATAATAAGAAAAATCTAATCCAAGTCTTTTAGCAAATAAACCTAATTCCAAACCAAATTCTAACTCAGTAGTTTTTTCAGGTTTTAAAAGAGGGTTGTTAGATACATTGTTGATGTAATACATAGGAGCAGTATCAAAGACCGTTCCTGCGCTAAACGTGTTGTACACTCTATATGGGTCAGTGTCATTGGCAACTTCTGCATAACTGGCTCTTATTTTTCCGAGATTTAACCAATCTGCGTCAAGATCTTCGCTAAAGATATAACTCAATGATCCGGATGGATAAGCATAGGTGTTATCTTCCAATGGCAATGTGGATGACTGATCTACTCTTATAGAACCTTCTAAGAAAAATCTTTTGTAAAAACTAAAAGATGCCTGAGCATAGGCTCCGTATTTCATGATTTCAGGATCATACTCCGGTGGTGCTTGTAACAAGCTTGCGGAGTTATCAAGAGAGTATATACCGGGAAGGATCAAACCACCATTAGTAGAAAGTGAAGTGGAATTGATACGAGTGTTTTTAGAGCCTACACCTATAAGACCGTGTACATCTATATGATCTGAAAAGTCAAAATTATAGTTTAAAATCAAGTCAGTAGTGTACTGTTCAAAAGATCTCAGGTATTTTTTGTAGTAAGCTAAATCTAAACTACCAACGGCTTTTCTTTCTTCTTGTAAGTCAGAATAACTGTCCGCTCCAAATCTGGCAACGAGATTAAAGTGATTGCTAAATTTGTATTGTGCTTGTGCTTTTGCGAAAACTCTGTTTCGCTCATCAGTTTGGAAGTTTTCAAACAAGACCCAATAAGGATTGTCAAAGTATTTAGGTTTAGTATTTGTCGCAGAAGTAGCGTTCCATGTGGCATTGGTAAGTGTGGAAAAATAAGCTTCTTCCTGTTCTTTTAAATCTGTGTTGACCTGATACCATTGTCTGAAGGATTGCATTAGGTTTCCGCCGTCATACCCTGTACCGAAACGACCTTTACCTCCTCTGTCTGTATAGGTGATTTTAGCATCTACATTAAATTTATCATTAAATTTATAAGCACCGCTCAAATCAATTATATGAGTGTTAATTTGACTGTTAGGTAATATTCCGCTTCTGTCATCATATGTATAACCTAATCTTAAAGACCCGTTTTCATTACCACCTGATACGGCTACATTAGACACTAAACTTAGTGATCTTTTCAAAAGATAATCTATACTGTTTTCCGCAGGTAAATAAGGCTTTTTTTGCATATAGGTGTCAAGTCCCGGGTATAGTGCATTCCATTGGAATACCATAGTTCCGTCCAAAGGTGGCCCGAAAGAAGCATCATCATAAAATGCAACTAAGAAGTCTGTAGTGCCGTCACCGTCAAAGTCTGCCTCGTCAAAACCTTGTGAAACACCACCGTACCCGGCACCGTAACTGTTTTGGTAAACAGGAAAAGTAGATTTGTCATAATCACCAAATGTAAAACTTTGGTTTATGGTTATGCCTAAACCTTGTCCTGTTTTTCCTTTTTTTGTGGTGATGAGCACAACACCGTTGGCAGCCTCAGAGCCGTATAACGCCGTTGCAGCAGCACCTTTTAATATTGAAATTGATTCAATAGATTCGGGGTCAATATCAGATGCAGCATTACCGTAGTCATAACCACCACGATTTCTCAAAGTTGAACTGGAATTCAGAGTGCTATTGCTTATGGGGATACCATCAACAACAAAAAGTGCTTGGTTACTACCAAAAATAGAAGCATAACCCCTAACAACGATGTTTGCAGAACCACCCATTTGACCGGGTTTTTTAATCTGAACACCACTGACCTTACCGGATAGAGAGCTAATAAAGCTACTTTCTTTACCTTTGTCAATATCTTCACCACTTACTTGTTGTGTGGCATAACCTAAACTCTTTTTCTCACGTTTTATTCCCAAAGCTGTGATTACAACCTCATCAAGGACAGTACCTCCGGACATCACAATATCATAGACATTGGATGATCCTACAACTTTTTCGGTATTTTCATACCCAACATAGCTAAAGACTAAAATGTCTCCTTGCTTAGCTGTTATAGAGTATTTACCGTCAAAATTGGTTTCTGTACCCGTAGTCGTACCTTTGATTAAAACATTAACACCGGGTAACGGACCTGATTCATCTGAAACAGTTCCGGAAACAGTTTTTTGTGCAAACATAAACTGCACGGACAACGCTAAAAGCAGCGTTAAAATTCCATTGAACTTTGTTTTCATTATATTAATAATTTGAATTAATTAAGGCAAATATCATAAAAAAAACTCAATAATAAAAGTAATATGATTAAAAATAGGGTTTAAAATTATAAATTTATTAATTTTTGGTTTATTTTTCTGTAAAAAAAAAAGAGGCTAAAAGCCTCTTCTTAAGTGTTTTAACAAATGTTAATGTGAATAGAATGTGTTGTTAATGAATTCTTAAAATTCTGCAAAGGTTTTATCGATAATAGCAACACAATCCATCAATTCTTCTTCATTCATGACCAATGGTGGCGCAAAACGTATAATATTACCGTGTGTAGGTTTGGCTAATAAACCATTATCTCTCAGTTTAAGACAGATGTTCCACGCTGTGTCACTATCCGGTGTGTCATTGATGACAATGGCATTGAGCAGGCCTTTACCTCTTACAAGTTTTAACAAATCGTATTTATCAACCAGTTTGTTGATCTCTTTTCTAAATAATTGACCCAATTTTTCTGCGTTTTCGGCTAGTTTTTCATCTTTAATGACATCCAGAGCAGCCATGGCAACAGCTGCTGCCAGAGGATTACCACCAAAAGTTGAGCCGTGTTCTCCCGGCTTAATGACATTCATTATAGGGTCATCGGCCATAACCGCAGAAATAGGATAGGCGCCTCCGGACAGTGCTTTCCCCATGATAATAACATCCGGACGGATGTCTTCATGGTGAACTGCTAAAAGTTTTCCAGTTCTGGCAATCCCTGTTTGTACTTCATCAGCGATAAATAATACATTGTGTTTTTTACATAATGCATCGGCTTTTTTCAGGTAACCGTCATGAGGTACGTAAACACCTGCTTCACCTTGAATAGGCTCTACCAAGAAACCGGCTATGTTTTTGTGTTTTTTTAATACTTGTTCCAAAGCATCAATATCATCGTAAGGAACATTGATGAAACCGGGGGTATAAGGTCCATAGTCATCTTTGGCCTCAGGGTCATTTGAGAAAGATATAATGGTAGTGGTTCTACCGTGAAAGTTACCATCACAAACCACAATTACAGCTTGATCTTCAGGAATGCCTTTGGCTTTATAAGCCCATTTTCGAGTGAGTTTTATAGCTGTTTCAACGGCTTCGGCACCTGAATTCATGGGTAATAATTTGTCATATCCAAAGAAGTCAGACATGTATTTTTCATACTGTCCAAGCATATTATTGTAAAATGCTCTGGAAGTAAGGGTTAATTTTTGAGCTTGTTCTGTTAGAGCATTGATGATTTTAGGGTGACAATGCCCTTGATTGACTGCAGAGTAAGCAGATAAGAAATCATAATAATGTTTACCTTCCAAATCCCATACGTGAACACCTTCACCTTTGGATAATACCACAGGTAGCGGATGATAATTGTGAGCGCCGTACTTGTTTTCCAGTTGAATGGCTTGTTCTGAAGTTGATACTTTCATTCTATAATTGGTTTAAAAATTTTAATAAAAAAAGAGGTTGTAAAAAACTTTTGCAAAGTACAATTTTTTTATCATAAAAAAAAGTTCTTAAAGCGCAAATAGTCAAACTGTTATGAAAGGTTAAGAAACTTTATTGTGAAGTGATTTATACGCTCTTTACAATACTTTAATACAATGTTGAGAGTTTTTTTACATAATATAGTATAATAAAGTGTAACTTTTTTTGGTTTTCTACGTATATAAGAGTGACGATGATAATCAATCTAATTTAATTTCATGAGACAACTAAAAATAACAAAGCAGGTTACAAACAGGGAAACTGCTTCATTGGATAAGTATTTGCAGGAAATAGGAAAAGTGGAACTCATCACTGCCGATGAGGAAGTAGAGTTAGCCCAGCGTATAAAAGCCGGTGATCAAATTGCTTTAGAAAAACTTACCAAAGCTAATTTAAGGTTTGTGGTCTCTGTAGCTAAGCAGTACCAAAACCAAGGTTTGACCCTTCCTGATTTGATTAATGAAGGTAATCTGGGATTGATCAAAGCAGCACGAAGATTTGATGAAACCCGTGGTTTTAAGTTTATATCTTATGCCGTATGGTGGATTCGTCAATCTATTCTTCAGGCATTGGCAGAACAATCGCGTATTGTTCGTTTACCGCTTAATAAGATAGGTTCTATTAATAAGATCAACAAGATGTATGCATTCCTGGAGCAGGAAAATGAGCGTGAACCATCACCGGAAGAAATAGCCAGCAGGTTGGATATGACGGTCAATGAAGTTAAAGAATCGCTTAAAAATTCAGGTCGTCATGTATCTATGGATGCTCCTTTGGTAGAAGGTGAAGATTCTAATTTGTACGATGTCCTGAAATCCGGTGAGTCTCCCAATCCCGATAAAAGTTTGGTGCAAGAATCATTGCGTATAGAGATAGAGCGTGCGTTAGAAACGTTAACACCGCGTGAAGCTGATGTCGTGAGATTGTATTTTGGTCTTGGTGATTTCCAACCCATGACTTTGGAAGAAATTGGGGAAACTTTTGACTTGACCAGAGAACGTGTGCGTCAGATCAAGGAAAAAGCCATCAGACGATTAAAACATACGTCACGTAGTAAAATCTTAATGACTTATCTCGGATAACATAAACAACATACTAGTCGGTTATAAATTTTTAAATCAATTTATAACCGACAATTTTTATTTATAACCGCTAACCCAAAGCATGTCAAAAATTATTGCGCCTTCAGTCCTCTCCAGTGACTTTGTCAATTTACAATCTGAACTCGAAATGCTCAATGCCAGTAAAGCCGAATGGATACATCTGGATGTTATGGATGGCGTATTTGTGCCCAATATTACCTTTGGGATGCCGGTCATAAAGGCTATGAGACAACATACTGATAAGGTGCTTGATGCCCATCTTATGATTGTTCAGCCGGAACGTTATATTTCAGATTTTAAAAAAGCCGGCGCCGATGTGTTGACCGTGCACTATGAAGCTTGTACACATTTACACAGGACAGTCCAGGCGATTAAAGATGAAGGTATGAAAGCCGGTGTATCCCTTAACCCGCATACGAGTGTGGCGCTTTTGGAGGATATTATCACAGAACTCGATTTGGTGTTGCTTATGAGTGTCAATCCGGGATTTGGGGGGCAATCCTTTATTGAAAATACGTATAAAAAAGTGTCACAACTCAAAGCTCTGATAGAACAATCCGGTTCAAAAGCTCTGATAGAAATCGATGGTGGTGTGTCTGATAAAAATATCAGCTTATTAGCCCAAAAAGGCGTGGATTGCTTTGTAGCGGGAAGTTTTGTTTTTGGTAGTCCTCAACCACTAAAGACTATTGAAACTTTATACACACTAGCCAATAGCTAATCCTGTGTGATTAACTATGCTTACGGCTTTGAAAAGCAGTATTCTATAATATTAGCGCCCATCTGCAACGCTTTTAATCTCAACTCAGGTGGGTCATTATGCACTTCGGGGGTTTCCCAGCCGTCACTCAGATCACTTTCATAATCATAAAAACAGACTAAACGTCCTTTGTAAAACAAGCCATAACCTTTGGGTGGCTTAGCATCGTGTTCATGGATTTTGGGAACACCGTTGGGAAATTGGTAAGTTTGGTTGTATATAGGGTGATTCAGGGGCACTTCTTCAAAATCCTGTTCTGGAAATACTTTTTTAAACTCTCGTCTGATATAAGTGTCAAAACCATAATTATCAGAGATGTGTATAAATCCGCCGGATTCTAAGTACAAGCGAAGATTATCTGCACTGTCATCATCTAAAAAAATATTACCATGGCCTGTCATAAAAATGATAGGGTAGGCAAATAGCTCTCCGGATTGGGGCTTAACTGTTTTGGGTTTGGGACTGATAGTGGTGTTGATATTCTCGTTGCAAAAGACAATGAGGTTGGGCACTGCAGTGGGGTTAGCATACCAGTCTCCACCGCCATCGTATTCCAAAACAGCTACTTCCTGCGCATTTATGGATAAAAATTGGAAGATGATAACTATAGAAAAAAAGTGTTTCATATTTAATCAGTATTATTTAGAGCTACGGTGTGGGTAGCCACTACGCCGGCAGTTTCTGTGCGTAAGCGGGTGTGCCCCAAAGTTACCGGAATATAGTGTTTGGTCAACGCAAGATCTATTTCATGCTGAGAAAAGTCACCTTCAGGACCAATTAAAATTTGAACATTTTCCCCTTTTGTGAGAATGGACTTTAAGCTTTTTTTATTGTCAGGCAAGCAATGGGCTATCAATTGTTGGCCGTCAAAATGTTCTGCTGTAAAATCATTGAAGCTGATGAGCGGGTCGAGTTGCGGCAGATGGTATTGACCTGACTGTTTTAAGGCAGCAATCATTATTTTTTCTAAGCGTTCATGTTTAATGATTTTGCGCTCCGAATGCTCGCAAAGCAGAGGGGTTATGCGATCGATTCCTATTTCCGTGGCTTTCTCTAAAAACCATTCAAAACGATCGATGTTTTTGGTAGGTGCGATACCAAGATGTAACACATAGTTGTTGAGCTTGGGATGCAGTTGCTCTTCCAGAATCTTTAACTCACAGCGTTTGGGGTTGGCTATAGTTATTTGCCCCTTGACAGATAAGCCTTTACCATTGGTGATTAACATCAGGTCGCCCTCTTTGTGTCTTAAAACCTTGATGATGTGTCGGCTTTCTACCGGATCAAGAGTCAATGTATTCTGTCCGGATACCAGGCTCTTATTATAGTGTAATTGCATAGGGTATTCTAACTTTTTTTACCAAATAGCTTAAATTTTCTTTTGCCTTTTCTTCTGCCACTGCCATCTTTTTTTGGCCTCTTGGGTTTGTCATAATGTCTGTCTAAACGCCATGAAACGCCTAATCCTCCTTGGTAGTAGGTGTTGTTCTCTTTGTTGAAATTTCTATGCAAATTAATATCTATTTGCCAGGTAGGGCTTAAAAGGTAAGCCATACCGCCACCTACTTTAAACTCTTTGTATTGCTTGTAAAAAGTGCCTTGATGTTCCCCGTACAACGAAAATCTATCAGTTAAGGAAATAATTAGAGTCGATATATAGCCGTAATTTCTGTACTCTTGAAGATTTAGATGGTCGCCAATAATGTTGTTAACCCATATGAAATAGTCTGAGAAATCGTGTTGTAATAAGATGGCTGCTTTAGGGCTTAGTCTGTTTAGTTTGTGAGGTTTACTCAGAAAGTTTGTGTTGAGACCGGCATAGA
>PDWI01004418.1_pt1 | contig 18869 bp, 16 predicted proteins | sample 1430891 | NCBI WGS metagenome assembly PDWI01 (sample SAMN01162508, study PRJNA174530) | Oral metagenome, whole genome shotgun sequencing project. | biome: Marine environment; feature: Marine mammal; material: Swab sample of the gingival sulcus; isolation source: swab sample of gingival sulcus...
AGATTCAGGAGTTTGCCTACTTAAATGAACAAATAAGTTCAGCCAAAGATGACATACAGCGTAAAATTGCCTATGAGCAGATTAAGTACAAGATTTTTCTTATTAACAAGTTCGATATAGATGTTTTCAATAAAAAAGAACTGAGAGAAAAGTTTTTAAATATCGAAAAAGAGTTTTCTACTTTAAATGACATAACAAATTATAAACTAAACGCTCGTGATAACATAAAAGTAAAATTATCTCAAATCAAAAAACTTGGCAACACTTTTATACAGAATATACAAAATAATTATAACTACCCAAAATGGAAGATCAAATTTTTATTGAGTATTACTATTGCATTTCAGTCCTTTGATGCCCAAACTTTGAAGGAGCTTTTAACCCTTGAAGCCCAAATAAAAGATGAATATGGCTACTTAGAAAGAAATGCAAAAACAAAAAATCAGAAAAAACATATACGAAAATTTAAACTTTTAGTCTTAGGAGAGAATGGACTTTTAAGTTTGAAAAAGAAAGTTTTTTATCTAGTAGATAAGTCTAGCAAGTTAGAGCTACATGTAAAGAAGTTGATACAAAGCTTTATTGAAAATATAGAAGAAATCTCCATGTTTGAAAATGATAAACTAGTAAAGAAGACAAGACAAAATTCTCAAGAGTTGGAAAAACAGATAGGTTATATGGTTGTTGTGGCATTTAGTGGTTTGATATTTTTAATTCTTATTATTTTTTATTTCAGAGCAAAGATTGTAAACAGATTGGTCAAATTGAACAAAAGTGTTAAAAAAAGGCTAGATGGAGGCAAAGAAGATATTATAGATAAAGGCAATGATGAGATATCATCCATTGCAAATACATTTAATTTCTTTGCCGCAACCGTTCAAAAACAAAATGAAAAACTAAAAGAATTGTCTTTGACTGATAGTCTAACAAGCATTTCCAATAGAAGATTTTTCGATATTAGATTTCAAAATGAATTGAATTTCATAAAGCGATACGGATACGAAACTTCTATATTGATGATGGATGTGGATAACTTTAAACCCTACAACGACAATTATGGTCATATTCAAGGAGATAAATGTTTGCAGACTTTGGCGACAGGACTTAAAAGCATCATAAGAAGAGATATGGATTTGTTGGCAAGATATGGTGGCGAGGAGTTTGTTTGCATCTTATCAAATAGCACAAAAGAAGATGCTAAAAGTATGGCAAAACTTATCATCAAAACCATAAATGAACTCAATATTTTGCACGAATACAACGCAGAGTATCCACATGTAACTTTAAGTATAGGTATAACTACTATCTCAAAATATGATGTGGAACTTAACCTTAAAAATATAGAAAATGCAGACAAAGCCCTATATGAGGCTAAAAAAAGAGGTAAAAATACCTTTGTACATTTTGACGAGCTAGAACAAAATCTTTACATGTAGATTTATTTTTTCTTTATCTCAAATCTCTGTGGCCGCAGGGTTAGTTCGCTCACATTGCCGTTAAATTTAAGGGCTGTTAAAACCATATCGGCTATATCTTCGCAGAGTAAAAAGCTATCTTCTTTCTCGCTTGGCTGGAAGTGTAGATCGTCAAAAAAAGGCGTTTTTGTGATGTCTGGGTTGATATTTGTAACTCTAACCCCACTTTTTCTCACCTCTTCAAACAAACTTAGACTAAATGCCCTAAGACCAGCCTTGCTAGCCGTGTAAACGCAGGAGAATTTGCTATGTTTTAGTGCCTCGATAGAAGAGATGCTTATGATATGCCCTTTTGTTTGTTTTAAGTTTCTTAAAAGCAGTGAACTTATAAGCATCGGGGCTGTTAGATTTACACTTATGAGTTTTTGTATTTGTTCTACATGTAAGTTTTCAAGTGGCTCAAATATCCCAAATCCAGCACAATGAATAAGTACATCTAAAGGCTCTTTTATATTTTTTACTTCACTTTCAAGCTCTTTTAAGTTCTCAAAACGAGAGTTAAGTTCTATGATATCGTATCCGTTTTTTTGTAGTTTTTCTTTGATGGCTTTGCCTATGCCTGAACTACCTCCTGTTATAAGTGCATTCATTTTCATCCTTAAATTTGGATATTATAGCAAAATATTGTAAAAAATGGTATAATCTTCAGATATGATAATTTATCTCAATACAAGGATAAAAAATGAAAAATGTGATTTCTAAAACGATGATCTTACCTTTATATTTTAGGGCGATGGATGCAAAAAAGCAAAATTCTATCCTCAAAGATACTACGGCTTTGGAATTGATAAAATATTTTGAATTTGATGAAAAGTTGATGAGTAAAGCCAAATTTTCCCAAGCTGGTACGATAATACGAGCAAAATTTTTAGACGATGTGGCGAGAGAGTTTATAAAAGAAAATGCAAATCCAGTTATAGTAAATTTTGCTTGTGGGCTTGATACGAGAAGTTTAAGAGTTTATGATAAAAAGGCAAAATTTTACGATATTGACTTAGAAGATGTGATAGAATTTAGAAAAGAGCATATCAAAGATAAAAGCACACTTTTAAGTGCAAATGCCTTTGAAAATGAGTTTAATGAGGAGCTTTTAAAAAACGAAAATGCCTCATTTTGCTTTATCTATGAGGGCTTTTTTATGTATTTTGACAAAGCTCAGCTAACTAGTTTGATAAGCAACTTGACTCAAAATTTCTCAGGCGTGATCGCTGGGGATTTTAACTTTGGGGATTATTGGGAGAAAAACAAATCCAAACACGACGCTCTTAAAAAAAATGAGGCTAGTTTTAAAACAAGCTTTGAGGATGTGGATGAGCTTTTATCACTAAGCCCAAAACTAAAGCTAAAACAAGAAAAGTTTTATTATGACAAAGATTTTCCAAATCTTCTTGGCTTTAGACGCTTTCTTATGATGATGATGCCAAAGAAGATGAAAAATGCCATGAGGCTTTTGGAATTGGAGTTTTAAGGGAGATTTTTAGGCAATGTAGCTAATTTGAGAAAATCAAATTAGCTTACCTTTAGGTTTTGCGCCTTATCTAGTTTAATGTATTTATAGTCTGCTTTTTCTAAAAATAGATTATCACACATTTGTTCTAATTTGTTTTGTGTTGCTTTGATTGCTAGATCAGACTCATCTATTCCTATCCATTTTCGCCTTAGAGAATGGGCTGATTTTAAAGTTGTTCCTGAACCACAAAAACAGTCTAATACTATGCTATTTTCATTTGATGAAGTTTTGATTATCAAATCCAGCAATGCTTGATTTTTCTCGGTAGGATAGCTTGGATATTGCGGGTCTTTGTATTCCCAAATGTCTTGTACTCTTTTGCCAGTTTTTTCATCAGCATATATTTTTTTTCTTGGATTTCCATTTGCAGACCATTCTAGCAATCCTTCTTTGTCCCATCTCTCCAAAGTTGCCACATCAGTTCGCCAGTGTCTACCTTTTGGTGGTAGCATTCCCTTAAAAGGTTTTGCTGAGTTTCCATTTTGAGTAACTCCTGGTGCGTGGATAGGAACTGTTGTATAAGCTCTTCCATCTTTATCTTTTTTTGCAAATAATTTTTTTATATCTTCTTTACTATAAGGTTCTTTTGGCTCATGCCAGATTGGTTTTGTGCCTTTTGAATAAAATAAAATCAAATCTTTTATATTTCCATAGCCAATTCGTTTGAAGTTTTTAGGATTGCATTTTATCCTTGTGATGTCATTTCTAAAATTCTCCCCACCAAAGACTTCATCCATTAAAATTTTCACATAATGACCAATTTTATAGTCAATATGCAAATAAATAGAGCCTTGTTTGGATAATAATTTTTTCAATAAAATCAATCGTTTTCGTAAAAAATCAAGAAAGTCATCGCCAACAAGTTTGTCAGAATAGGCAAGGCATCCATTTTTTGAGTTACTAATTGTCGCTGCTCGTCCATCCGTAATAGTAAAATTATTATTTGTCGCATAAGGGGGATCGATATAAATCAAATCAATTTTCCCTTTTAGTTTTTTTTCATTCAGTAAAAACTCTAGTGCTTGTAGATTATCGCCTTTGATTAGTAAATTTTCCAAATAATATCCTTATAGTTGATATAAAAATTCACGCAAAACTAATGCACTCATAATATTGCAATCTTTATAAATAGTGGTTAAGTTTTTGTGCATTTTATTATTTCTTTTAATGTAAAGAACTCCATCAAGAATTGCAATTTTTACTGCTTTTACATGTTGAGTTTGAATTGTACTAATTGCATCATTAAATTGTGCATTTTGATGACCCCCAAAATCACTTAAAAATTTTGCCTCGCCTATTACATATTTTCCATTAAATCTTGCTACAAAATCAAGTCCTTTATTGTGATGATAATTCAAATGTTCTTTTGCAAATTCCATCATAACTTTATCGCTTCCATCTAAAATAGCATCATCATTATTTGTTATAAATTCTTGTATGGGAATAGGTTTTAGTCCTAATGCTTTTTTGTTTAACCAATCCTTAAACATTGGCCCAATTTGTCTATTTGTTTCTTTGGGCTCACTACATCTTTCGTAAATTTTATCCAACCCCATTTCATACAATCGCCCACTGATTCTGTTGATAGTTTTAGGATTTCTTTCAAATGCGCTTTTATCTCTTTTCAAATATGCAATATAACTATCTTTTATTGGAAACAAATCTAACTCTAAAAGTGTTTGAACTAAAATTTTATTGTTTTGATTTTTGTAGGCTTTTTCAACCTTATTCCAAATATTTTCATCAATATCACGAATGCCATCAGGAATGGTTGGGTATATCCCAAATAAATCATCAAGATATGACCTCTGGTTTGCATATTCTATACTTAATTGTGTCCATTTATTCATAGATTTATACCTTATACTATTTTTTTTACAGATTATACCTTTTTTTCTTTAATTATAAAATATTTTTAGTTATAATAGGTAATGCATAAGGAAAAATATGAACTACATAGGCTCAAAACTCAAGCTCTCCTCTTGGATAGATGAGGTTGTTAGACAAACAGTTGGTGCTGACCTAAATGATAAAATTTTTTGCGATATCTTTGCTGGAACTGGCATAGTAGGGCGAACTTTTAAGCTACATGTAAAAAAGATTATAGCGAATGACTTGGAATATTATAGTTATATTTTAAATAAAAATTATATACAAAATCACGAGAGCATAGAAAATAAAAACGAACTTATAGAAGAGTTAAATAATCTACATGTAAGAAATGATGGTTTTATTTATAAGAATTATTGTCTTGGAAGTGGGAGTGGTAGGCAATATTTTAAAGATGAAAATGGTAAAAAAATAGATACAATTAGGTTGAAAATTAAAGAATGGAAAGAAAATAAAAAAATTGATGAAAATACCTACTATTTTCTATTGGCATCATTGCTTGAAGGTGCCGACAAAGTTGCAAATACAGCCTCTATTTATGGCTCTTTTTTAAAATATACAAAGAAAAATGCAATGGAGGACTTGGCATTAGAGTCTGCAGATTTTACTCTTACATGTAATTCTCATGAGGTGCATAATGAAGATGCAAATTCTCTTATAAAAAAGATACATGGCGACATCTTATATCTTGATCCGCCCTACAATAGAAGACAATACGGGGCAAATTATCACCTTTTAAATACCATAGCAAAGTATGATGAGTTTGAGCCTTTTGGCTTGTCAGGGCTTAGAGAATACGAGCGTTCAAAGTATTGTAAGAGTAAAGAGCTTGCTAGCAGCTTTGAGGAGCTTATAAAAAATGCCAATTTTTCTTACATCTTTTTATCTTACAACAATGAGGGCTTAATGGAGCTTGATAGTATCCGAAAAATCATGCAAAAATACGGAAAATATGATCTAAGATTAAAAAAACATAAGCGATTTAATGCTAAAAAATCAAAACATAATCACACCTACGAATACTTACATGTACTTGAAAAAACCTAACTCTTAGCCCTTATCTTATCAAAATAAGCTTTTTTCATGGCCTTTTCCATCTCTTCATTGTTTGCGTATTCGTAGCCAAAAACCTCACTCCAAAGACTCTTTTCTTCCATGCACATGTAAAAATAAACCTTATCATGCCACGCTTTGAAGCCATCATAAGCGTTTTTAAACATTTGCCTTTTATCATTTAGAGAATAGGAATATTTGCCGTTTGCATCAAGCAGGGGCATTTGTAGGATTTTAGAGTAAAAATCCCTTTTTCTAAGCTTGTTGATAACTGGTTTTATGAAAGTTAAAGTTCCAAAAGAAACCAATGCCACATTTTTTGGGTCAAAAGTCTTTGTAAGGCGAGTAAAAACCTCGCTATATTCTTGCAAATAATTCTCATAAACTACCATAGGATGAAAATGAAAACCAACTAGTGAGCCTTTTTTGGCAAGTGCGAGTGCAGAGTTTATACGCTCATCCAAAGATGCAGTTAGATGCTCTTCATTGTCTATGATAGTTTGGGTGTTTAAGCTCCAAGTTGTGATGATATTTTTTGGAATGTCATTTTCGAGTAGGTATTTGATATTTTTTGACTTTGTTTTAAACTCTAAGATGACATTTTCATGCTCTCTTGCGAACTCAAAAAGGGCATCAAGTATGCCGTGTTTGTTACCCCACATCAAAGAATCCGAGCTTTGTCCAGTGCCTATGTGATAGGTTTTTTGGGGGTCAAGCTGGATATTTTTCAAGTTTTTTGCAAAGTTTTTATCAAAGCCTATTTTATCTTGTTTATAAAAGCTTTGGATAGAACAATACGAGCAGTCAAATCCACATGAGTTCACAGCGTCTAATGTCCAAAGGTTGCAACATCTTGTATTTTCACTTGCCACAGGACAGGAGCCAAGGGCTGTTTTTTGTCCCTCAAACTCGTAGCTTGAGTAGGTTTTTTTGTAGCTTTTTGGTAGTGAGAAATCTTTGTATGAGTTTGGTTTTTCCTTTAACTCTTCCCACACTTTTCTCACAGCTCTAAAGGCATCTTTTTTGTTTTGATACTTACATGTAAAAACTTTTTCTATGGGTTTTTCTTGCCACATTTTAAAATCAATAGCAAAGTCTATAAGCTGTTTTAGCTCTTGAAAAGAAAAGGGATATATTTGATAAATCTTTTCAAAAAATTGCTTAGTTTTCTCATCAAGTTTGGCATAATTTGTTTTTTCTACATGTAAGAAAAATCTTTCTTTTATATCAGATTTATCCATTTATCCAGACTCTTTCTTATTAGATTTGTTACAAAACTTTTTTGAGGAATTTGCTCATCAAGATAATCGCTAACAACTTTAAAAACTAGGTATTTGACCCCAAAACTTTTACATGTAAGTTCAAACGCCGCCGCTTCCATATCAACTAAGGTTGTATTGATATGCTTTGTTGGTTTATCCACGCTTGTTATGGTAGCGTTTTTTACATGTAGGATTTTTTCGCTAGTGCAAAAGAGTTCGCCTATTGGCACATTTTTATCTTTGCATCCTGCTATGCCGACATTGATGGCATACTCAAACTTACATGTAGAAAATATCTCTTCTAAGGAGCTTTTTGTATTTTTCGCTCCTATGCCTGAGATGATGAGGATGACTTTATCGTTTTCGTATCTGTTTTTAGCCACTTTTTCCAGTCGCAATCTCTCTATGATAGCTTGAGCCTCACAAAGCAAAGCGGTGTGAATAAGGGTCATTGTTGCTCTTTTAGCTCTTGGATTTGAGGCTTTAAATATCCCTCTTGCACCATAACTTCTACAATCTCTTTAAACAGCGGCGCCGCACTTTGTGAGCCAAAACGATAGGATTTTTTAGGCTCTCTTACCCAAACACCTATGGTGAAATTATTTGTTTTGTCGTTTGCAAAGCCCACAAAAGAGCTATTGTAAGCATTTTTGTAAGGATTATTTTTTGTGGATTTTTTACCCGCTGAGATGTGTGCCGTTCCTGTTTTTCCACCTATTTCCAAGCCCTCAACATCGGCGTTCACTCCTGTTCCTTTTTTGACAGTTTTTATGAGGATTTTTTTGACTTTTTTTGCTATTGAAACTGGCAAAACCTGTGTTTGAGGCGGTTTTTGCATGTAGTGTTTTTTGTCATTTTGGTCAGTTAAATACACTCCTATATAAGGGGTTATTAGTCTTCCATGATAGTTAAAAACATTGTAAGCTCGCAAAATCTGCATAAATGTCGTTTGCAGTCCGTAGCCATAGGATACGGTTGATTTGTAAATATAGCTATGAAGGGCTTTTAGGGATGGTATTTTACCTCGGTGTTCGTTTGGTAAATCTATCCCTGTTGGCAAAGAAAGACCAAAGTCCCGCAAACCGTTGTAGTATTCTTGTGGGGTCAATCTCTGAGCTAGTTGCAAGATGCCTATATTTGATGAGTGGACTATGACATTTTCAGCACTTAAGTAGTCGTAAGGGTGGCTGTCTGTTATGGTGTTTTTGCCAAGTTGGTATCTGCCTTTATGCCCGTTTACTATCTCGTGAATACTTACTTTATCTTCTCTTAGTAAGATGGCTAAAGCTATGGGTTTTATAACCGAACCTGGCTCATAAGAGTACTCAGTTACACTTGGACGGAGATATTTATAATCTTTTTTTTTGATTTCATTGGGGTCAAATCTATTGCTTGATGCTAGTGCTAAAAATTCTCCAGTATCGCTTTTTATGATACCAGCTATTATCTCTTTAGCTGCAAATTCTTTTTTACTTTTGCTGAGTATGTTTTCTATGGATTTTTGCAATTTCATAGATATACTTATGACGATGTTGAAACCATCTATTCGCTCTTTTGCCTTTGAGTTTCTGTTTAAAATGATGTTATTTCCTATATCTTTTGGGCCTAATATCAAAGCATCTTGTATGGGATTTAGCTTATCTTCATAAGAGCGTTCTATGCCCTTTATGCCTTTTAATTTTGTTATATTGTTTTTATGAACCTTGTTTACATATCCTACTATCGGAGTTAGGATGTCTTTGTTTGGGTATATTCTTTTTTCAGCATTTTCATAGATGTTGATACCATGCACATAAGAAGTGCCAGTTTTTTCATTTTTATAGGCTTGAAAAACTCTCATTCTATATAGTTTTCTTGACAATTCTTGCAAATGTTTTGCGGTTTTAGAATCTATCTCGTAAGAAAGAACGATGTTGCCAGAATGCTTTTGTATGAGTTTTTTTACTCTTTTTGGGTTGTCGCCACTGTAGATAGAGTACAGATTTACAAATACATCGATTTTATTTGGCTTGATGTTTTTTGTATTTATCATAGCAGTATAAAGTTTTTTGCTAGTGGCTATAGTATAGCCATCAGCACTTAGTATATCGCCTCTAAGGGCTGTATTTGTATCGCTAGTTTGAAGTTTAGGCAGGTTTCTTTCTGAATTTGTTTTGTACAATAAAGTTGTTAAAAACATGGTAAATGCTAAGGCAATAAGGAGAAAAAGAACAAGAATTTTGGCTATTTTTGCATGTGGCATTATAATTTCCTTAAGATTTAATTAATTTTTATTCATTATAGCATTTTTTTGATTTAAAAAACCATTAAAATTTTTACAGAGTTTAGTTATACCATTTTAAACACTAACTATCAACTTTACATGTAAAATATGAATTGCTTTTTATGATGCTATAGTTAGCATTTAAAATGACATAAAAACAGTGCCAAGAAATTTTACAATCTTGACACCATTTTATTTAAAGGGTAGAGAGATACTCTGCTATTTGCTCTATTTGCTCATCAGAAAGCTTACCTGCTTGTGGATACATCATAGCTTTCATGGCTCCACCATAAGTTTTGTTTTTGTAGCCTGTTAGAGCTTTTATGGTTTTATCTTTTGGCCAACCTGCTATTACTTGACTTCTGTTAAGAGCCTTTTTTTCAGCCTTTGCCCCATGACAGGCTTTACAAGCAGCAAATAAAGCCTTTCCTTGCCCATTTGATTTGAGGGCAACTTTTTTTATTTCACTAGATGTTGTGGTTAACGACTTTTTTTTTACATCTTCAATCTTTTTTTCTGCATCTTTTTTAACATCATCTGTTAACTCTTTTGTTTCTTCGAGCGTTTTTTTAGCATCTTCTTTTACACTTTCAACTGTATCTGAAGTGCTCTCTTTTGCTTTTTCTATCTTCTTGCTTGAGTTTGTTTCGCTGAGTTTTTTCTCGGCTGTTTCTTTTGCGCCTTTAAGCATATCTGTAACTTCGCTTATGACCTGAGTATCGCTTGCTTTCTCAACCACAGTATCTTTTGCTTTTTTTACTGCGTCTGTACTAACAGCTAAAGCTCCAGCAACAGCTGCAACTGGAGCTACTTTTGAAACTTTTTCTTTTGCATTTTCAACCGCATCACTTGCAACTTCTTTTGCTTTTTGGGCTACGCTTGTATCACTTGAGATTGCCTCATTAGCCTCGTTTATTTTTTCTTTTACTACTTCTTTTGTATCCTCTAAGCTTTTAGTTGCTGTGTTGGCTGTATCTTCTGAAGAGCTTGGCAATAATTTTGTCGCACTTTCTTTTACATCCTCAACCACATCTTTTGTAGCCTCTTTTGCTTTTTCTACTGCATCACTTGCTACTTCTTTTGTTTTTTCTACAACATTTGATGTAGCCTCTTTTGCTTTTTGAGCTAAGTCGCTATCTCTAACTTCTTGTACAGCAGAATCTTTAAGCTCTTTCGCACTATCAAGTAGATTTGAGGCGCCTTCTTTTGCATTTTCTACTGCATTGGATGTAGTTTTCTTCGCACTATCTACTAAGTTTGTAGTTTCTTCTTTTACACTGTCCACCACATCAGTAACACTTTTTTTAGTTTCTTCAACTACTTCACTAGCACTTTCTTTTACATCTGTTGCTACAGTTTTTACAGCTTCTTTTGTCTCTTCAACCACATCTTGTGTGGCTTCTTTAGCTTTTTCTACCACATTACTAGTAGCTTCTTTAGCCTTATCAGCTATATCTGATGCACCAGATTTAAGCTTGTCGGTTAAGTTAGCTGTTTCTTTTTTTTCTATAGCAGGTTTTACATTCTTTTCGGTTTTATTGTCCGTTTTAGAATTACAACCGCTTAGAACTATTCCCAATACCGCTATTGGTATGATTAATTTTTTCATTTTTTCTCCTTAAAATTTAGTTGTGTAAAATAAAAATGAAACATAATCTTAACGCTACAATCATAAAAAACTACTTAAATATTAGATTTGAGATTTTTTTATAGTTCATTTTAATATAAAATTGTCTTTTTTTTGGTAAAATATCTATATAAAATTACTACATGTAGAATTTACATGTAAGAATAGGTGAAATATATGGAAAAAATAAATTGGAATTTGAAAGATTTGTTTGAAAGCCAAGAGCTTTTAGACTTACATGTAAAAGATTTGGAGAAAAAAGCAGATAATTTTGTAAAAGACTACAAAGATAAATTTGCTTTTTTGGATGGGAGTGGGTTTTTACATGTAATAAACAAATATGAAGAAATCTTAGAATCAATGGGCAGGATAATGACTTATGCTTTTTTGAAGTTTGCTACAGATTCTTCGCAAGGTGCTTTTTTGGCAAAATATCAAGAAAAATGTAATGAAATAGATGAGAAGATTATATTTTTTGAGTTAGAATTTAACACTCTTAAAGAGAAAAAGCAAGATGAGTTTATCGAAAAATGTGAAAATTTCAGATACTATCTTAAGTGTTTGAAAAAAGCAAAATCCCATCAGCTTTCTCACAAGGAAGAAAGTTTGCTTTTAAAGCAGTCAGTTTTGGGCGGCTCTTCGTATTCGAGACTTTTTGATGAGCATTTTAGCACACTTAGCTTTGAGCTTGATGGTGAGAAACTCTCAGAAGAGAAAGTTTTAAGTTTACTCCACAGCCCAAAGAGAGATGTGAGAAAAAAAGCAGCCCTTTCTTTGAGTGAGGGTTTAAAACCCCATCAGCATCTTTTGGGATATATTTTCAATATGATAAAAAAAGATTTGAAGATAAAATGTGAAATAAGAGATTATAAAAGCCTAGAAGAACCTCGCCATGAAAATAATAAGATAAGCCAAAAAAGTGTGGATGCTCTTATAACTCAAACCGAGCAAAATTTTTCTCTAGTTAGGGAGTATTATGAGATAAAAAGAGAGATTTTAGGGCTTGATAAGTTGTGTGATTATGACAGATATGCTCCTTTTAGTCAAGATGAGGAAGAGTATAGTTTTGAGCAAGCCAAACAAAGCGTTTTAAAAGCTTTTGGTGAGTTTTCGCCTCATTTTCAAGAGATGGCTAAGAAAGCTTTTGATGAAAAATGGATAGATGTTTATCCTGCTCAAAATAAAAGAAGTGGGGCATTTTCTCATCCAGCAGTGCCAAGTGTACATCCTTATGTGCTTTTAAATTATACTGATAAAAGAAGAGATGTTTTTACTCTAGCCCATGAGTTAGGTCATGCCTTGCACCAATATCTCTCAAATGAAGTTGGATATATCTCAAGCGATACACCTCTAACTACGGCTGAAACGGCTTCTGTGTTTGCTGAGATGCTAGTGTATGATAGTTTGAAAAAAGATCTCAACCCCAAAGAAAGACTAGCTTTGGTTGCAGGAAAGCTCGAAGATGTTTTTGCGACGCTTTTTAGGCAGATAAATTTTACTACTTTTGAACGAAAAGTGCATTTACATGTAGGAGAGCTTAAGTTAGAGGATTTTAACTCTTACTGGCTAGAAGAAAATAAAAAAATGTTTGGCGACAGTATCGAATTTAGCGAAGATTATAAGCTGTGGTGGAGCTATATTCCTCATTTTATCCATTCTCCTTTTTATTGTTATGCTTATAGCTACGGTCAGCTTTTGGTTTTGGCTTTGTATGGACTTTATAAAAGTGGAAAAATGGATAATTTTGTTGAAATTTATACTAAATTTTTATCCCTTGGAGGTAGTCAAAGTCCAAAAGAGCTAGTTGGAATGTTTGGGCTAGATATAGAAGATAGCGAGTTTTGGCAGATAGGTTTAAATGAGGTTAAAAATATGCTAAATGAATTTAAGGAGTTAGCAAATGCTTGAGAAGTTTTTGGAAAATGACGCTTTTGTGCGTATGATGGTTTTACATGTAAATGAGATTATCAATCTACTTTTAGATGAGGATGAGCAATTTTTTGTTGTTGCAAAGTTAGAGGGAGTGAGTTTTGACCCAGCTCTTCCAAAGGACATAACAGAAAGCTTTGGCGAGATAATTTCTTTTGACCTAAAAGGCTACACTTATTCAAGCATAGAGCTAGATGAGAGATACCTTAAGTTTGAGGCTGGTTTTGGAAGTAAAAATATAGGCTCCGTTGTTAGCATAAGATTGGATAAGATTTTACAAATAGCTATAGATGAGGTTCCTATTTTTATAAATCAAGCTATTTCAAGTGAGGATGTCCAAGAAGAAGAGCAGAGTAGTATCGATAAGTCTTTAAAAGCCATGCTTTCAAACATAGAAAAAGAGAAATCTTTGAAAAAATGATTTACATGTAAATATTATGCAAGAGATGGCCGCCCCCTAAAATAGGCTATCTTTTGTACATTTTACATTTTTTCATTATATAATTTGTCGCCCTATCCACAAAGGCATTTTGTTTTTCGTCTTTAGTGTATGCTAGATAAAGTTTGGTTGTAAATTTTAACCCCTTAACTCTTGCTGTGTATAGTTCATTTCTTTCAGCCAAATCTCTTACTGCATGTTTTGATAAAAATGCTATAAGAGGCTTTTTCTTGTCATTTAGAGGAGTCATTAAAAGGGTTTGCTTGATGGCTGTTGAGGAACTTATAGAGCTTGTTATTTCAAGTTCATCATAATCTACTCCAAATTCAGTTAAAGTATTCATAACCATTTCGTAGATTTTTGACTCATCATTTCTTGTTAACCAAGTATAGTTTTTCAACTGCTCTTTTTTTAGATATGATGGAAGTTCTGCTTTTGAGCAAAGCAAAAGCTCGTCTTCTGCCCATTCTCTATATACAACATCATCACTAGGGATGGGGTCCCCTACTAATGCTAAGTCTATTTCTTTGTATTTTAAAAGCTCGATAATCTCTTGCGAAGTTCCAAGTTTTACATTGACATTGTTGCCAATAGCCTCTTTTATATCTCCTAAAAAGTAAGGAACGATGTATTTTCCTACAGAGTGCGAGGCTCCTATGGTAAAGGTTACTTCTTGATCCATAATTTGCAAGATTTCTTTTTCTGTATTATTGATAAATCTCTCAAGTTTTTGGGCAATCTTATACAATTCTTTGCCTTCTCTAGTTAAGCCAATACCGCTTTTTTTTCTATCAACAATGGGAGTTTTTATGTATGATTCTAACAACTTTATTTGCTGGGTTACAGCTGGTTGTGAAATACCTAATTTTTTTGAGGCCTTTGAAAAACTTTTTTCTCTAACTACTGTTAAAAAAGTGTTGATTTTTGAAAAATCTCTCAACATAATTTCATCCTTTTTTGGCATTTTATTTTACTTATTGATATAATAACATATTATAATAAAAAAGACAAGATAAATATAAAAATTTTTTAGTATCAGTGTTTTCTTATAAGAATTTTGTTACAATATTACACTATATTTTATATAGCAAGAAATTATTTAGAGAGTTTACATGCAAGAAATTTTAAAAGACCTAAATTCATCTCAATTAGCAGCAGTAAAAGAGGTTGAAAATCCAGTGCTTATTTTAGCAGGAGCTGGAAGTGGAAAAACAAAGACTATCACATCAAGACTTGCCTATCTTGTGGGGGAAGTTGGCATTGACCCATCGTCTATCTTGACTCTTACTTTTACAAATAAAGCAGCGACAAGTATGCGCGAGAGGGCTTTGTCTTTACTAAGTGAGCTTGGTGCAAACATATCGTACCCACCGCTTTTATGTACTTTTCACAAATTTGGACTTTTGTTTTTGAAATTTAATATTCATAGATTAAATCGTCAAAGTACCTTTGTTGTTATTGATACTGATGATAAAAAACGGATTTTAAAATCTTTTGGCTCTGCAATTCCAGCTGTATCTTTAGCAGGAGAAATCTCAAGATACAAAAACTCTCTCATCACTCCTGAAGTTGCAAAGAAAAGAGCGGAGCAAAAATACTATAAAGAAATCGCTTTAGTTTATGAAAAATATCAAAACTATATCTTGCAAAATAACTTAGTTGATTTTGATGATTTATTGGCTTTAACTTATAAGATTTTAGATGAAAATGAAGATATTCGTGAAGAGATTAGCAATCGTTATCAGTATATAATGGTAGATGAGTATCAAGATACAAATGATTTACAATACAAACTTTTACAAAAACTTTGCAATTCCAACAACAATCTTTGTGTCGTTGGCGACGATGACCAAAGTATTTATGGTTGGCGTGGGGCAAATATAAAAAATATTTTAGAATTTGCTGATAACTTTGAAAATACCAAAATCATTCGCCTTGAAACAAACTATCGCTCCACAAACGAGATATTAAAGGCAGCAAACGAGTTAATAGACCATAACCGAAACCGTTTAGGAAAAAAGTTAGTTAGCAGTAAAGGTAGCGGAAAAGAGATAGCTTACATAGAGGCAAATGATGAGGTTTTTGAGGCAAATATCATAGCTAAACGCATAAGAGAGCTTATAGAAGATGGAGTAAATCCAAATCAAATAGCAGTTTTGTACCGCATAAATGCACTTAGTCGTTCTTTGGAAGAGGGCTTAAATAAAGAAAGAATTCCTTACAAAATGGTTGGAGGCGTAAAGTTTTATGAACGAGCCGAGATAAAAGATGTTATAAGTTATCTTAGGATTATAGCAAATCCAAATGATGATTTTTCTTTTAAGAGGATTATCAATCGCCCAAAACGAGGACTTGGAAAAGTTGCTATGGATAAGATATTAAAAGGTGCTTATGAGCAAAGGTTATCCCTTTATGAGTTTATAAAACAAAATCAAAACTCACTTGAAAGTATAGTTAGCAAAAAAAGTGCCGCTTCTTTAAATGAATTTATAAATGAGCTTGAAAACATGATGAGCTTAAGCGAAGAGGCTATTTACAAGGTTGCAGATGGATTAGAAGATGCTTTTGGCTTGAAAGAGTATTATTCAAAACTTCCAGATTCTTCAGATAGGGTTGCAAATATAGACGAGTTTTACGGACTTTTTAGAGATCAGATAAAACAAAATCCAGAGTTAAGCATAGATGTTTTTTTAAACGACCTAGCTTTGCAAAGCGATCAAGACCAGATAGATGGGGATAATATATCCATAATGAGCGTACATGCAAGTAAAGGACTTGAGTTTGATTATCTTTTTGTCATAGGCTTAGAAGAGGGATTTTTTCCACTTATTGGCGATGGTAGCGACATAGAAGAAGAAAGGCGGCTGGGTTATGTGGCTATAACAAGAGCAAGAAAAGAGCTGAGTTTGAGTTATTCACATAGCAGATTTTACAAAGGGCGAAGAACTGAACTAACAAAAAGCAGATTTTTAACTGAAAGTGGAGTTTGTAAAGGCAGTCTTGTTATAGAAAAAAGTACTGCTTTTAAAAAGGGTGATCTAGTTAAGCATAAGATTTTTGGAATGGGTAGAGTTTTGGAAGTTAGCAAAGTAAAAAGAGAGTTTAAACTCAAGATAAACTTTGGTGGCACAAAAAAAGACATCTTAGCATCCTTTGTTGAAAAGATCTGATGAATAACCGCATTTTTGTTGCCTATAAGCCTGAAGGCATGGTTTGCAACCATTTTTTAAGTAAGATAAAACGAAGATATAAAGTCAAAAAGGCTGGTTTTTCAGGCACACTTGACCCATTTGCTAAGGGAGTTTTGATAGTTGCTTTTGGGCAATACACAAAACTTTTTCGATTTTTAAAAAAGACTCCAAAAACTTATAAGGCTACTTTGTGGCTTGGGGCAAAGAGTGAGAGTTTGGATATTGAAAACATAAATGAAGTCTTACATGTAGAAAAAAAAGTTGATATAAAAGATATAGAAAATCTTTTTAAAACCCTTACATGTAAACTTGAATTTATCCCACCAAAGTATAGTGCAAAAAAGATAAATGGAGTAAGGGCGTATAAATTAGCAAGAAATGGCGAAGATTTTGAGATAAAAAAACAAGTTATGGATGTTTATGATTTAGAGCTTTTGCACTACAGTCATCCATTTTTGACTTTCAAAGCTAGTGTTAGTGAGGGCGGATACATCAGAAGTTTAGGGAAAAAGATAGCAGATGAGCTTGGATGCGATGGAGCTTTGAGTGCCTTGGAGCGTTTAAATGAGGGTAAGTTTTTTTATGAAAATGAAATAGCTTTAAATCCTTTGGAGTATTTGGATTTGGAGCAAAATTGGTATTTAAAAGACACCTTAGAAGTAAAACTTGGTAAAAAGTTACATGTAAGTGATTTTAAAATTCAAAAAAACGGCGTATATTTTGTGAGTTTTGATGATGAATTTGCTATAATAAAAATAGAAAATGAAAATGTAAGTTATGAATTAAACAAGGTAAAGTTATGAGAAAAAAGGCACCTGCTAAGATAAATGTTTTTTTAAAAGTAGTTGGAAAAAGAGGAAATTATCACGAGCTAAATTCCAGATTTGTTGTCTTTGATGAGCTTTGTGATGTGATAAGTTTTGAGCCAAAGAAAAGCTCTTGTGAGTTTGAGTTGCTTGGGGATTTTACATGTAAGAGTGAACAAAATACTATAACAAAAGCTTATCATATCTTAAAACAAAGTGGATTTGAAAAGCAAATGAAGTCTTTTTTTAGTTCACACAGCGTACATGTAGAAAAAAATATACCAGAATTTGCAGGACTCGGCGGTGGCAGTAGCGATGGGGCATCTTTTTTGCTTTTATGCAACGAAGTGCTAGGACTTAAACTCTCAAAAGAAAAGTTAGCCTCGTTGGGTGCAAAAGTTGGGGCTGATGTGCCGTTTTTCGTATATGAATATAAAAGTGCAAATGTAAGTGGCATAGGCGAGAGAGTTGAAGAATTTGAAGACGATATACCTCATTTTAAGCTCGTAACTCCTGATGTTCAATGCTCAACTGGGGCGGTTTTTACGCACTTTTCAAAGAATTTTAAATTTTCAAAAGTTCACCAGCATTGGTTTGACTGCTCTTCAAAGGCATTGCTTGAAAATTTTTCAAGCACTTGTTTGAATGATTTGTACAAAAGTGCGCTAGAGCTTTATCCTGCGATGGAAGAATTTTATAAACAAGGATACTTTATGAGTGGAAGCGGAAGTAGTGTTTTTGGAGTAAAAAATGGGTAAAACGATAGCAAGAAATAAAAAAGCTTTGCATGATTATGAGATTTTAGAATCTTATGAGGCTGGGATTGAGCTAAGAGGTAGCGAGGTCAAATCTATCCGCATGGGCAGAGTAAATCTCAAAGATAGTTATGTTCGCATCATAAAAGGCGAGATTTTTCTAGTTGGCTCTCACATAAGTTACATGCAAACGGCAAACCCACTCTATAGACCTGAGGAAAAACGAGATAGAAAACTGCTTTTACACCGCAAAGAGATAGACAAACTTTTTGGCAAAATCTCTCGTGATGGGCTAACTATGGTGGCTTTGAGTTTGTATCTGAGTGCTAAAAATAAAGTAAAAGTTAAAATAGCCCTCGCTCGTGGAAAAACTTTGCACGATAAGCGAGAGAGCTTAAAAAGAAAAGAGGCGGATAGAGAGGCTAGGTCTGCTATGAAAAGCTATGTATAGATTTGTTTTTACATGTAGCTTTTATATGAAAAAAGGGAAGATATGAAATATACTTGGATTTTGGGAATGTTATTGCTTTTTACAGCTTGTTCTGAGAAAGTAGTTGAAGATATTGATGAGATAAAGCCTTATAAAACAGGAGATATCATCACTTTAAAAGGTGTTGAGGGTGGGCAGAAGAAATTAAAACGCTTAAGCAAAGGGTTCGAGCTTGTAGG
>PDWI01004419.1_pt1 | contig 18867 bp, 19 predicted proteins | sample 1430891 | NCBI WGS metagenome assembly PDWI01 (sample SAMN01162508, study PRJNA174530) | Oral metagenome, whole genome shotgun sequencing project. | biome: Marine environment; feature: Marine mammal; material: Swab sample of the gingival sulcus; isolation source: swab sample of gingival sulcus...
GTTTTACTAAATCAGGCATCGGTTGAGGAAGCCTTAACCGACGTTGAATTTAAGAATTTGTCTTTATTGCCATCGATTCCAGCTTTGGCTAATACTGAGGTAGAATTAGCCAGTATGCAGGGCAAATTTGTTCGTTTGAAGCGTGCTTTGGCTAAATTAAGCTCATCTTATGACTACATTATAATTGATTGTCCGCCGAGTTTAAGTTTGTTAACCGTTAATGCTTTAATTGCTTCTGATTATGTAATTTTACCGGTTCAAACGGAGTTTTACGCTCTAGAAGGTTTAAGTCAATTATTAGAAACGATGAAGATTATTAATGGAGGAATGAACCCTAATTTGAAATTATTGGGTGTTTTGCCAACTATGTTTGATAATCGGACAGTGTTATCAGCTCAAGTTTTAGCCGAGGTTGAAAAACATTTTAAAAACAAAGTTTTCAAGACGACCATTCCTCGCAATGTGCGATTGGCCGAAGCGCCTAGTCACGGAGTGCCAATTGGTGAATATGATCGTTTTTCTAAGGGAGCGCGCGCTTATAAGGCGTTAGCTAAGGAGGTAATTAAGAATGCCCGCTAAGAAAAAAACTGCTTTAGGACGTGGCTTTGAGTCAATTTTGCCAACCGAATTATTTGATGATTCATTTGATCCGACTAAAGATCAGGATGAAAAAATTAGTCAATTAAAGAAATTAAGTCTTGATTTAATTACACCAGATCCTGACCAACCACGTAAACATTTTGATGCCGAAGCGTTGTCGGTTTTAGCAAATTCAATCAAAAAACATGGCGTTTTACAGCCAATTGTGGTTATTAAAAAAGGTGCTAAATATCAAATAGTGGCTGGTGAACGTCGCTGGCGAGCCGCTAAGCAAGCTGGTCTGAAGAAAATGCCGGCGCTTATTAGAACTTTGACCGCTCAAGCTAAGTTAGAACTTTCATTGATCGAGAATATTCAACGCCAAGATTTGAATATTATTGAGGTAGCGACTGGTTATTTGAAGTTACGTGATCAATTTAATATGAGTTTGTCCGAAATTAGTAAACAAATCGGTGGTCGTAGTATAAGTTCGATTAGTAATACCTTGCGATTATTGCGCTTACCACCAAAGGTGATTGAATTATTGAGTCAGAATAAATTGACTGAAGGTCAAGCACGACCATTGGTTGGTTTAGATAATAAATTAATCGCCAAATTAGTCCCTAAAATTATAGCTGAGAAGTTATCAGCTCGTCAGGTGGAACGATTAGCTAGTGTTTATCGTAAGGGTGGATCTAAGCCTAAAATTAAGCAACAACCTTTAATTAAACCAGCAATGGCGACTAAATTAAGTGCTAATTTTAGCAAAAAGTTCAAAACTAAGTTTCAAATTAAGAATTTAAGCAACGGACAAGCTAAGATTGAAATTAGATTAGCTGATGTTGATAGTTTCAATAAAATTAAACAAATCTTAGAAGACTTTTAGTTTAGTAATTGGGAATAAGCGAATTTTAACCGGACCGACAACATCGTAAAGCGGTACATTACCTAATCCGTTGCGAGAGTCAAAGGAATTGTTGCCATCTCGATGATCGCCAGCTACAAAAATCGTGCCAGAATTAACCACGACATCGACATTACCAGAAGTTGGGCTCTTAGGTTGGTCTTTCCAATCTGAGCTAGGGTCAAAACCATCAGGATATTCGTCATTAAAAACGGTCAATTTTCCATCTTCAACCACCACTCGTTCACCTTCGAAGGCGATTACGCGTTTGACTAAAAATTTTTCTTTTTTGTTGGTTGATTTGGGGTTTTGAAAGACAATTATTTGACCACGCTTTGGCACATAAGTTTCGTTCTTGATTTGGGACCAAGTAACTGGTAGGCGATTAACGATTATTTGTTCATCATTATGGAGAGTTTCTTCCATACTCCGACCGACTACGCTATAACTTCTAAACACAAAGCTGTTAATCAGCAACGTTCCTAAAATAACGCTAATTATAAAGTAAATTAAACCAGTAATGTCGCGCAGCTTGTTGCCACGTTTAATGTTTATTCTGCTCATCAACAGTAATTATATCATAATTAAGCATTAGATTTATTATTTTGTTATTTTTAATTAAATAAGGTATCATTATATATGTTTTATGCGTAACAAAAGACAATCAATTGATGGTTTTGTGGTTCGAAAACAACCTCAAATATCGGTTAAACCTAGCAAATCGGCTGTTAGGTCGCAAAAAAAGAAATCGGCTGAAGGCTATAGACCTAAAAAACAACCAGTTTCAGCTAATTTTGATGTTAATAAGTTAGCGCCGATTGATGTTCCAGTTTCATCGAAAAAAGAGCCTAAATTTCGACCAAAAAAGAAAAAAAGTTGGTTAAAACGTATTATTTTGTTAGTTTTAATTTTACTATTGTTAGGCGGAGCTTTTATCGGCTATCGGTTCATTAAAGCTACCAATTCAATTTTTAACGGCAATTGGTTAAATATTTTTAATCAAGTTGAGATGAAAAAAGATGCTAATAATCGAACTAATTTATTATTGTTTGGAACTGAAGAAGATAGTGAACGTGGAGCTGATCAAGGCGGGTATTTAACGGATACAATTATGTTAATAAGTTATAATCATGATGATAAGTCAACTAGTATGGTGAGTATGCCACGTGATTTTTGGGTTGATTATGAACGAGCTTGTGCGGCTGGTTATCGCGGTAAAATCAATGCTATTTATGAATGTTATTCCGATTCAAGCAAGAATGAGCAAGCTGGGGCTGAGGCCTTAAAGAAAAAAGTTGCGGCAGTATTTGGTTTAGATATTCAATATTATGCTCATGTTAATTTTAAGGCGGTTACTAGCTTGATTGATGCGGTTGGTGGAGTGGAAATTGTGATTGAAAGTGAAGACCCTAGAGGAATATATGATCCAGCCTCAAAACATATGCGTTATCCAAATGGCCCAACTGGGTTACTCAACGGTAAAGAAGCCTTGCGTTTAATGCGAGCTCGTAATTCGAAAGGTGGCTATGGCTTGCCTAATTCTAATTTCGATCGTGAAGGTAACCAGCAAAAAGTTATTGCTGCTTTAATCAAAAAAATACAATCTGGCGGAGTATTGTCTGATGTTGGGAAAGTGTCTAACATCGTTGATATTTTTGAGAAAAATGTTCGAACCGACGTTGGCGCTAATGAAATTCAGGCAGCAATTAACATTGCTAAAAATGTAGATATCAAAAACGTTAAATCGATTAGCTTGATTACTCCTGGTGAGTTGGTGGTTACGACCGGTAATATTAATAGTCAGTCGATTGTTCAACCCCAAGGAACTAGTCTATATGATTATTCGAAAATTCAGTCGTATATTTTACGCAAAATGACTAACGATAAAGTTATACTAGAACAGGCTAAGATTGGGGTTTATAATGCTACCGACCGGAGTGGTGTGGCGGCTGCTGTTCAAGACGATTTAGAACAAAAAGGTTTTCAAATAATTAAGATCGGTAATGCTGAGCATAAGAGCGATAAAAAATACACTATTTATCGATTGGCTAAAGATAAACCAGCAACAATTGCTAAACTTGAGCAAGTATTGACCGATAATAGTGTTAAAAATGAAGCGCCGACCTTTAATTATGACTTAACCTTAGATATTGTAGTGGTTGTTAATAAATAAATGATATAATTTATAATATGAAGTTTTCAAAAAAAGTTGTTGGTGCGTTGAGTTCGGTGGTTTATATTGCTTTGAATGTTGTGCTGGCTTTATCCGCGTGGGCCGCTGTAATTTTCATTGATTCGATATTCTTGGCGATAATTTTAATTATGGTTAGCAAATGGCGCGTTCTAGCGGTTAAAAGACGTTATTGGCTAGCTAACATAGAGTCTAATTTAGTTGATTTTCTGGTTGGCTTGAGTTTTGTTTTGATTATGAGCCAAGTTGGAGTTGATAATTGGCTTAATCAGATAATTTTATTGTTACTATATATTGGTTGGTTGGTGTTTATTAAACCGCGCTCCGGTCAGAAGGCGGTATTCGCTCAATCACTAATCTCTTTAATTGTTAGTATCGCCAGCTTGTTATCTATCAGCCACAATCTTAACCTGGTTTTTGTGATTCTCATCGCCTTTACAATTGGTTATAGCTCTTTGAAACACCTGCTCCAAGATCAAGATAAGAATTTATATGATGTTAAATATTTAGCTATTTCTTGGGGATTTTTCACCGCTGTTTTAGTTTGGATTTTTGCTAATTGGAATGTAGCCTATAAGTTTGCTTTTTATCGCTTGAATTTTCTAGGTGATTTTAAAATAGCCGAAGGTAGTATTATTATTGGCGCTTTAGGATTCGCTATTTTTAGCTTGCTAACGCGGTTTGTTAAAGTTGATAATACGGATGAGCAAAAATTGACCAAGATTGGCGTTATTAAGGTAGACAAAAAGGATGTTTTAGCGCCGGTTGTTTTTAGCTTGTTGTTAATTTTAATCTTTTTGATTTTCTTCACCAGCCCTAATCTTAGTTTATAAAAAAGTAAGTTTGATAACTTTGATGTTTAGGCGTTACTTTTAGTTGTTTTTGGATAAAATCAGCTAATGCTGGTTGCTGACTAGGGTCAGATTCAATAATAACTAGCGTTTTATTGTTTTTTGGTAATTTACAGAGTTGTTGAATAAATTTTTTGATCAATTCCAGGCCGTTGTCATTAGCAAAAATTGCCTTTTTTGGTTCGTATTCAATGTTTTTTATGAATTCCCAATCTTTATTAACATAAGGTAGGTTGGCTAAAATTATATCGTAATGGTTATTGATTTTAGTCAGTAGGTCGGTCTTAATCAAATCGGCCGTGATTTGATACTTTTGAGCATTTTGGCGAGCAATTGTTAAGGCTTTGGGACTAATATCAGCTAGTGTTAGTTGATAATTATTTTTAAGCTGATAGGCTAGACTAATTCCTAATGCGCCAGAGCCACAACCAAGATCTAAGATCTTAATCGGCTTAGCTTTCGGTAAATTATCAAGCGCGATAGTGATAATATCTTCAGACTCAGCTCGTGGAATTAGAACTTTAGAATTAACATAAAAATCTAGCCCATAAAACTCTTTATTATGAGTTAGATAGGCGATTGGGTAGTTTTTAGCTCGTTTTTTGAGCATTTTGTTAGCTTTCGCCAGCTCTTTCGGTTTTAAAATATGTTCTGGATTGGTATGCAAATAAATTCGCTTGCGGCCGGTGGCATCAGCTAAGATTAATTCGGCGTCTAATTTAGCAGAATTACTAATCTTGGCTAGCTTGGTTTGAGCTTGCTTAATCCAATCAGCGATATTAGTTTTGTTCGATCGCTTGAGCATTTAATTCTCGTTCGTAAGCGGCTAATTTTTCAATTAGGTCGTTTATATCACCGTTCATAGCAGCTGGGATATTACTGCGGGAATAACTGATTCGATGATCGGTAATTCGATCTTGTGGGTAATTGTAAGTACGAATTTTTTCACTGCGATCGCCTGAGCCGATTAAACTGCGGCGTTCTTGATCGATTTTAGCTTGTTCGGCCTCAATTTTAGCTTGTAGTAAGCGGCTGCGTAAAATACCCATTGCTTTTAATTTATTTTTAATTTGTGATTTTTCATCTTGGTTGGTTACTACAATGCCGGTTGGTAGGTGAGTGATCCGGACGGCTGAATCAGTCGTGTTGACACTTTGTCCACCGTGACCACCCGAGCGATAAACATCAATTCTGAGATCATTAGGGTCGATTTTTACGTCAGTTTCTTCAGCTTCAGGTAAAATTGCTACCGTAGCGGTCGAAGTGTGAATTCGGCCTTGCGATTCGGTAGTTGGTACACGTTGAACCCGGTGAACACCAGCTTCAAACTTCAGTGTGCCGTAAGGTTTGTCGCCCTTAACTTTGAAAACAACTTCTTTATAACCACCGCTATCGTTAGAACTGTCGCTTAATAACTCGGTTTTGAGGCCGTTTTGCTCGCAATAACGTAAGTACATGCGATATAAGTCAGCTGCAAACAAGCTGGCTTCATCTCCACCTGCTCCAGCCCGAATTTCAACAATTGCCGCCTTGTCATCATTTGGGTCTTTTGGTGCCAACATAATAAATAGTTCTTCATCAATCGCTTCGATTTTCGCTTCTGATTCGGTTAGTTCTAATTTAGCTAATTCAATCAACTCATCATCTTTTTCCTGAGCTAACATATCGCTAGTTTCTTTGATTTTATTAGTTAATTTTTCTTTTTCAGCCAACTTAGCCAAAATTGCTTCTAGCTCACTTAATCGCTTTGATTTAGTAGCAAAGTCAGGGTCGTTATAAGCGTTAGGATCAGCTAAAAATTGCTCAATATCGGTTTTTTCGGCTGCTAATTTGGCTTTATCTAGGTTTAATTTCATAATCTTTCCTTATTATAACAAATTTTTTAAAACAAAAATCTCGCTTGGCAGTCCAAACGAGATTTTTAATAAAATTAAGCTATTTTTCAGTTGCTTTTGCGTCTTTTTTGGCCGTTTTTTTAGCTTTTGGTTGTTTAGCTTTTTTAGCGGCTTTTTCTTGCAACTTCTTGCGGTGAGCTTCAGCTTTAGCGAACTTGTTCTTAAAGCGATCAACTCGACCTTCGGTATCAATAATTTTTTCTTCACCAGTAAAGTAGGGGTGCGAAGCACTTGAGATGTGAATCTTAACTAGTGGGTATTCGTTGCCATCTTCCCATTTGATGGTTTCATCGGTTGGCGCTGTACTTTGAGTCAAAAACGCGAACCCGGCCGCTTCGTCGCTAAATACGACAGGCCTATATTCTTTTGGGTGTATACTGCTTTTCATATCTCGAGTATTTTAACTTAAAATTTAAAAAAAGTCAAAAAAAGAGCGCCATTATTTTACATTGGCGCCTAATGCTTTTAATTCCTCGTATAGTTCACAATTGACATAAACCTCGAGGATATTATCAATTACTACTTCTTCTGTGTTCGATCCTCCTTCAATCATTTTTCTGTTAGATTTTTTGAATATTACGTTGTCCTTCGTGAGATTTATATTATTAATATCTTTATTTAGAACCAGTGATATTCTTTTATCGTTTGGCAGATTAATCACAATGTCTTCTTTCATTTTGTTAGGAACGTCTCCACTTAACAACAGTCTTCTGTTATTTCCATCTTTTTGCCATATTAAATGTCCCTCAATAAACCGCCTTATAGATTTTCTTCTATTTGTACGTTTGTAGATCAAAATACTTAAAAGTGATGTTACTGCTATTGTTATCAGTAAAATAATTATAAGATCATTAATTTCAATATACTTTTCCATTTTATTCCTCCTTAAAAATAAATTTTTGTTGCTTATGGAAAATAAAAGCAACAACGTTTGCTTATTTTACTATTTTATGGCAAAAACTGCAAGCATAAGCGGGTTGGTAAATTTTTTAGTTATTGTTTATATTTTGTCATCTTTAGTGTAGTTGAAAGAATTTAACTTTCGTTAAAAACTAAGTTGTTCTGCCTAATTTAAAACTATTCACAATTTCAGTTCACGCAATCTTTGTTCTATCTCTTTTCGTCCAGTCAAAAGGTTATTCTAAAACCATTTAGGTTTATAGAATTTCGTTTTTAACTTCTATTTATATATTAGGGGGAAGAGCACTACTTTCGAAGCGTTCTCTTCCCCCTAAAACCCCTAACGCTAGCACGATGTCTAAGAAAGTATTATTTTAATACGATGCTAGTAGATACAGTACTTAGGTTTCTTGGTGTGGGTAAAGCTAATTTTTAATCAAAAAATTGACTTTTTATAATAAAAAATCAATTCTAAGGTTGTTTTAAGCCATTCTAACAAGATTTTGCTAAATTGTGTACAGGAGTATGTCGTCAAAAAATGTTCAACTTAGATAATATAATTGTAATTTTCACAACAAAACCTTGCAAAAAAAAACAATCTAGTAGAATTAAACATAACCACTATATAAACTTTTCAAGTTTGGTGTGTGTTTGTAAATAAAACAGTAGAATATAAAAAAAGAAAGAAAAGGTACTCGCAATGTCTTTATCTAAACCTAAGTTTAGGTTATTAACTATAACCATAGCTATATTATTAGCTGGAATATTAAATATTAACTTTAATAAAGCTGCTTTAGCGGAGAGTTCGAATGGGGATTATTTAAACACTAGCAATCCATCGTCAAATCCCAATTCACATTTACGGCATCCAAAATTTTACTTTTATGTTCAGACTGGAGAAACTGTTCGTGCTAGTTTTATTAAAAATAGTTTTTTCTATAATAGTTTTACCGAAATTACTGAAGTTGATTTTACTTTGACCAACCCGGAGGGTTGGACGCAAACAATTACGATTGATGGATCGGGCAGTGTTGGTGATAGCCAGAGTTTTACCGGCGTACCAACCGCAACTGTTGACGGCGTTTGGGAGTTGGCTATAGATTATAAATCTCCAACTGGTAAAAGAAGAAATCCGCGATTATCTTGGGATATAGGTGTTTATAGCGGATCAACTTTAATTCCTGGGCGATTTTGGACTAATCTATTATCAATTGCTCAGCCTCCACAAGAAAATTCCGTTCCAACTTTAAGTAAAGACTATTACTTTTTGTCAGAAGATGCTTATTTGTATAAATATCACGTTAATAATTTTAATGGTCTTTATTCTTTTTTAGAGGCTAGCGCTTTTGGTTTGGTTTTTAAAGATACTTGCAACTCAGCTTATCAGAGTAAATTTGGAACTGGTGGCGATATTAATTATGCATTGAATTGCGGCGGCCAATTTAAAATGTTCTTCGCTCCACCAGCCACTGACCTCCCAGACCAAGTCGAACTCCTCGATGGCACTACCACTTCGCTCAATCGAACGGTCAAAGATACTACTATCTCTAACATTAAATTAACTCCAACTAACCCATCAACCAGTCCAGCTGGTATCATCACTGCTGATATAGCTAACTACAATGGTAACCTAACCATTGAAATAGATACCAACAATGATGGAGTATTTACTGACTCTATTGATCATCAAATCCAACAAGGTCATACTAGCGGAACACTAACTTACAATTGGGATGGTAAAGATGGTCAAGGACATATCATCAAACCTACTCAACCATTGTCTATTAGGATTAAAGCAGGACATAAGGGTGAGATTCATTTTGTACGAAGTGATGTGGAACGTAGTGAAAGCATTAGTGTGGAACGTATGAATGGTTTAATGAATGATCGTTTTACTATTTATTACAATGACTCACAACTAGATACTAACCGACGTGGTAATATAAATGTTAATCCAGCCAATGCTTCGATTAATGGTGTTGATAGTTCAGTTGGTGTTCACGGTTGGGATATAGATGGTTGCGTATTTCCAAATGGCAACCCATCGTATGGTAATGATGCTAACCTTACCCCTCAAGGTAGTTCGTATGGCGATCACCAGTTTATCGATGACTGGGCCTTTGACAAAAACTCAGCTGTTACTTCAACTAATTATCTTTATAGCCCTAAAATCACTGTATGGGTTGATGAAGATGGCAATAATCTAAAAGACCCAGTTGTTAATCTAGAATTTCAAACTCAAGAAGAATTCAAAGGCTATGCTTTTAAAGTAGTAACTACCAAAGATGGTGTTCGAACTTATGTTTATATTAAAAATAACGTTAAAGCTCCTAATACCGGCTTAGGTGACTTATCGAGTATTGGTGTAGTCTTAGTCTTATCCATAATTAGCCTAATTGGTTATAAAGGTATTCTAATTAATAAAAAAGCATAAAAAATATTTAATAAACATTGCGATAAAAATAGCTTACATTTATGTGAGCTATTTTTATTTGATTTTATTGATTGTGTATAAGAGGTGTTTATTGATTATTTCGTTGCTAAAATTGTGGTATAATTTAAAACAAATTTTAATAAAAATTTATGAATAACATTTTAATTTTAGGCTCATTGCCTCAATCTGATGAACAGATAAAACTTTATGAAGTTATTATTGAAATTGTTCAAAAATTTGCTAAGACGGTAAAATCGCCGATTGATACAGTTAATTTTAAAGGCGACGAACAAGAACGATATGAACGAGCTTTTCGATTGGTTAAAGAAGCTGATTTGGTTATTGCTGAACAAAGTCAACCATCAACTGGTCAAGGTATGGAAATTCGAGAATGTGCAATTCTTAATAAATCATTGATTGTTGTTGCTAAAGAGGGGAGTAAAATATCTGGTTTGGTGAAAGGCTGTCCAGTTGTAAAAGAAATAATATTTTATCAAAATATAGAAGATTTAAGATTAAATTTAGAACAAATAATTTCAAGGTTGTGAGGTAGGTGAGTGGGATAATCACTGATAAAGTTTTGAAAGGGATATCTCTCGAACTTCGTCCTCGTTCCTTCGCTTGCTTGTCAGAAAAATACCTACGGTGCTTTTCTGACTGCGCTGCGCTTCGCCGAACCCTTTTTGCTTCGCTTCGCTCGTAAAAGGGTTCGAGCCCTCGATCGACGCAGAATAAAAACGAGACCCTGATGGGTCTTGTTTTTATTCTGGCGGAGAGAGAGGGATTCGAACCCTCGAAGATCGCAAGACCTTACCGCTTTTCGAGAGCGGCCAGTTCAACCACTCCTGCATCTCTCCATATCAATATTCTAGCACATAAAAGTCTTATCTCTTGAAAAATATATTTTTTTCGGTATAATTAGCAGGGTAATAAAAATTAATGACACAACTTTTAGCAAAACTTCTAAAATTAAGGGCTAAAAGTGAGGTACAAGGAGTAAAATGAGCAAAGTCGAAATCGACATTAAAGCTTTATTAGAAGCTGGTGTTCACTTTGGACACAAAACTAGCCGTTGGCATCCAAAAATGGCTAAATATATTCATAGCAAACGCGGTGATGCGCACATCATCGATTTAACTACTACGGTAGAAGGTCTAGAAAAAGCTTTAGACCAAGTTGAAACTACAGTTGCTAAAGGTGGCAAAGTTTTGATCGTTGGTACTAAAAAGCAAGTCAAGGCCGAAGTAGAGCGGGTAGCTGAAGCGACCGGCCAACCATACGTTAGCGAACGTTGGATTGGTGGCGTTTTGACCAACTCAAAAACAATTGGTTTACAAATTCGCAAGTTGTTTAAGTTAGAAAAACAAATGACATCAGGTGAGTTAGAAAAACGTTATAACAAGCTAGAAGTTCAACGCTTCCAAGAAGAAATTGATTCATTGAATCTAAAATATGGCGGCATCAAGCACTTGACTGGCAAACCAAGCCTAGTCTTCGTCACTGACGCGATCGTTGATAAAAACGCGATCAAGGAAGCAAAAGTTATGGGCATCCCAGTCATCGCTATTGCTGATACTAATGTTAACCCAGATAATATTGACTTCGTAATTCCAGCTAATGACGACGCTCTAAAAGGTTTGAAATTAATCTTGAGCTACTTAGAGCAAGCTATTTTAAACGGTCAAGCTAAGGTTGAAAAACCAGTTGCAAAACAAGAAAAAACTAAAGAATAGGAGAAACAATGTCTTTTACTGTTGAAGATATCAAAAAATTAAAAGATTTAACTGGTGTTGGCCTAACCGATGCTCGTGATGCTCTAAAAGAAGCCGAAGGTGACTTCGACAAAGCTTTACAAGCAATGCGTAAAAAAGGTTTGACCAAGGCTGAAAAACGTGGTGAACGCGAAACTCGATCCGGATTAATCGAAAGTTATATTCACGACGGCCGAATTGGTGTTTTGGTTGAAGTTAACTGCGAAACTGACTTTGTGGCTAAAACCGATGAGTTCAAAGAATTGGCCCACGAAATTGCTTTACAAGTAGCAGCCATGAACCCAGCTTATGCTAATGAATCAGATATTTCTGATGCTGATAAGTCGGCTAAGGAAGAAGAATTCAAGAAAGCAGACGCTCTTAAGGGTAAACCAGCTGAAATCGCTGATAAAATTGTTGCTGGCCAAATGAGCAAATACTTTGATGAAAAAACTTTGATTAAGCAAGCTTATTTCAAAGATGATTCGAAGAAAATTGAAGATTTGATCAAGGAAAAAATTGCTAAATTAGGTGAAAATATCACTGTTAAGCGCTTCGTTCGAATCGAACTTGGTTTAGACGATTAAATAACTAATTTAATATTTAAAAACCTGTTTATTAATTAAGCAGGTTTTTAATTTTTATGCTAAACTAAAATTATGACCAAAATAATCAAGATTAAAATAAATGATTATCAAACAACTAATGATAATCCTTACGCTTATTATCATAAAAGTCCGAAATCGTTAGCACCAATTGCTCAAGTGATCGATGAAGCGATTAAGGCTAATTTTGCTAATCAAAAGTTATTGTTCCGTTTTGTTCAATCGGGCAAAAAAGATCTCAGTCGATCACAATATATCGATCAAATTTTAGTTAATGGTAATGATAAAATAGGCGATTATGTTAACCAAGAATTGGCTGATGTTAATAATATTGATTTGTACGCTGGTGTTTATGATTTTGAAGCGGGGCTAGAAGACGCTTTAACGAAATTACACAAGTTCAAGCCTAAATGTGATGAAAAACCGCAATATATTTATGATTTATTAATGATTTTTGATGCTAATTTCTATCAACAGACTGATTATCTTCACCCTCGACACAAAATTATTGTTAAAGATGGATATTGTTTGAAAGAAGGCACTTTGGCCGTTGACGCCTTATTAGGCTTAATTGTTATTAACTAAAAATATCTCGCCAGGATAGGCGAGATGTTTTTATATTTTAAGCTTATTTGTATTCAAGGACAGCTTTTTTGAGCGCTAAATCATCTTGATCTAAAGCACTGACTTTGTCGATCTTCTTGGCACCGAATAATTCTTCGCCACCTTCGCCGAACTTAATCGTAACGAATTTTTCCCATTCATTATTGTTATATTCTAATAAAGTATCTTGCTCGGTGTATTCAATTCCTCGAAAAAATCCGCGTTGCTTAGCTAATTTAATCTTAGTTTTAGGCGTTTTTGAGCCTTTTTTCAATTTATTCTTTAATTTATTAACTGTCACGACTTTAATTTCGTCAGTACCAGGCATTACGACTTCAAACTCTTTAGTTGCGTAAGTTAACTGTTTGTTTTTGGTCATTTTTATTATTTTTCCTTGTTTGTTTTAATATCTTTATACTTTTATCATAGCACTAATGCTTAAAAAAGTCAAGTATTATGACATCAAAAACGTAATATTCATTAGTTAGTCACATCGCTTTTTGTTATAATATAGTTAAGTTTAGACAAAAGGAGAAACATGTTTGAGATAAAAGAATATAAGCAAGAAATGGAAAAATCAGTTGAGGCTTTTCGCCACAAGTTGAGTGGAATTAGAACCGGCCGAGCTCACAGTAATATGTTAGATACGGTGATGGTGGAAGTTTATGGGACTAAAATGCCGCTTAATCAATGTGCCAATATCGTAGTAACTGATGCTCAATTATTGACCGTCACTCCTTTTGATAATAATAATTTACAAGCTGTCGCTAGTGCGATTCGTGATGATCAGAGCTTAGGCTTTAATCCGACCGATGACGGGCGAGTGGTTCGAGTGCCAGTACCGGCTTTGACTGAAGAGCGACGGAAAGAAATTGTTAAGCAAACTCACGAAAAAGTTGAAACCGCCAAGATTTCGGTTCGTAATATTCGTCAAGACGCAATTAAACAGATTAAGAAGTTAAAAGATGCTAAAACAATCACCGAAGACGATGCTCATCGCTATGAAAAAGATGTTCAAGATTTAGTGGATCAAACTAATCAAGAAATTACTGATCTGTTCGCGGCTAAAGAAAAAGAATTGATGACGGTTTAAAATGCAGATAATTTTAGGGGCAATTATTGGGTTATTAGTGTTGTCATTTTTGGTGGCAATTCATGAGGCTGGGCATGCTTTGGTGGCCTTGCGCAATAAAGTGGTGGTTGAGCAATATGCGATTGGTTTTCCGCCAAAAATTTGGTCTAAAAAATTAAAAAATGGCATCGAATTTATGATTAACGCCGTTCCAATTGGTGGTTATGTTAAATTACAAGGTGAACACGATGCGGCTGATAAGCCAGGCGATTATGGCAATGTTAAACTATGGCCGAAAACTAAGATTTTGTTTGCTGGAGTGTTTGTTAACTTTATGTTTGCGGCTTTGGTATTGACGATTTTAGCCTGGACTGGCTTACCAAAAGTGCTCAACAATCAGTTTATGATTAAAAGTGACGCTAAGGTAATAACTACTCCAGTAGTGGCTGGAATGGTGATCGAAGATTCACCAGCAGCTCAAGCTGGAATTAAAAATGGTGATGTTCTGCTATCTATCAATGATCAGCTTATCAACGAAGCTAGTCAGGTTCGACAATTGACTAAAAAATATAAAGGTCAAACCGTATCGATCAAGTATGATCGTAATCCAACTGATGGTCAGACCAGTGAAGCTAAAATTAAGCTGAATGCTAAAGCTGATGAAAAAGGTTATTTGGGAGTGGCAGCAGGCCAAAGTTCGTTCATTAAAACCACTTGGTCGGCGCCAATCGTCGGTGTCGGTACGACAGTTCAATTGGCTGGTGAAACAGTTAAAGGTCTTGGTATGATGGTTAAAAACTTAGTCGTTGGTCTGTATCAAAAGATTGTTGGTGATCAAGCGACTAAGCAAGCTGGCTCAGAAAAGCTAGCTCAAGTTAACGCTTCAGTGGCCGGTCCAGTCGGCATTTTGTTCAATATTTTTCCGAACTTGTTATCTGCTGATTTGACTATTTTTGCCTTCTTCGTGGCGATTATATCCTTAACATTAGCGGTGATGAACACTTTACCTATTCCAGCGCTAGATGGTGGTCGGTGGTTTGTGACGGTCTTGTTCCGTTTATTTAAAAAACCTTTGACTAAAGATTTGGAGCAAAAAATTCACGGCACGGGAATGATGTTCTTGTTGTTATTGATGTTAATATTGGTAATTAGCGATGTCGCCAAAATCTTTTAGTCTGAAAGCTAAGCTCGGTTATAGCCTGTTAATAATTATTTGGGTGGCGCTTTTTTTCGTAATTAGCAACTTACTAGTAGCTGGAGCTTTATATTTATTAAATCGGTTTAACTTATTAGCTAGTTTTTCTAAACTGGTTAAAATATTTTTAATGTCGTTGATTATTTATGGTTTAACGATTTGGTTAGTTTTAAAAATACCGAAGTTATTTAAGAATAGTTTACAAGAAAAATTGAGCTTGCCGTGGCGTGAAATGGGCTTGGGCGGTTGGTTAAAATGGCGCGATTTGCTGTTAGCGCCGTCTGGCTGGTTGGTTTATTTGATTTTGTCGATTAGTTTGGCGATAATCGCCAGTAAAATAATTCCGTGGTATGATTTTAACCAAAAACAAGATTTGGGATTTAACTTTAGTATGGCGGTCAATAATTTTGACAAAGTGGCGATTTATATTATGTTGGTTATCTTAGCGCCAATCGCCGAAGAAATTTTGTTTCGAGGTTATTTATTCACTAAATTGCGGTCTCACTTGTCGTTAATTAGTGCTATAATTATCACAAGTCTATTGTTTGGATTAGCACATGGAGCTTGGAACGTCGGGGTATCAACTTTTGCTTTGTCGGTAGTAAGCTGCGTTATTCGTGAATACACTGGCTCGCTTTATGTTCCGATTCTAATTCATATGATAAATAATGGCGTCGCTTTGTTTGCTCTGATTGTAACTGGCGGCATTTAAGATTAACGAAAGGAAAATATGCGATTAAGTCACAATTTTACCAAAACTAGTAAGACCGTTCCGGGCGATGAGTTGGCTAAAAATGCTCAATTATTGATCAAGGCGGGCTATATTTATAAAGTTATGGCTGGAGTTTATGCTTATACGCCGTTAGGTTTGCGAGTTTTGGAAAAAATTAAGCAAATCGTGCGCGAAGAAATGGCTAAAATTGGTGGTCAAGAGTTAATGATGACTACTTTACAGGCTAAGGCGCCGTGGCAAGAGACAACTCGTTGGGATGATAAAGTAGTTGATATTTGGTTTAAGACTAAGCTTCAAGATGAAACAGAATTGGGCTTGGCGTGGAGCCATGAAGAAGCGATTTTGGCGATGATGCGTCAATATGTGAAGTCGTATAAAGATTTGCCAATTAAGGTTTATCAATTTCAGACTAAATTACGCAATGAGTTACGAGCTAAGTCGGGCATTATGCGTGGCCGTGAGTTTGTGATGAAGGATATGTACTCGCTTCATCGTAGCGCTGAAGATTTAGATAGGTTTTATCAGCAGGTGATTGAGGCTTATAAACGTTGTTTCGATCGATTAGGAATTGGTGATGATACTTATGTTACTTTCGCTTCCGGTGGAGCTTTTACTAAGTTTAGCCATGAATTTCAAACTATTTGTCCGACCGGTGAAGATACTTTATATCTCGATCGTCAACAGAATATCGCAGTTAATGAAGAAGTGCTGGACGACGCTACGAGTGAATTAAAGTTAGATAAGTCCAAGCTAGAAACGGTCAAGAGCGCTGAAGTTGGCAATATTTTTAATTTTGGAACTGAAAAATGCCAACAAATGAAAGTTAATTTTACTGATAAAGATGGTCGAGAAAAGCCAGCCTACTTAGGTAGTTATGGCATTGGCATCAGTCGAGTAATGGGCGTGATTGTTGAGAAAATGGCCGATGATAAAGGTTTGGTCTGGCCGCTAAATATTGCTCCAGCGCAAGTCTATTTGATTGGCATTGGTGAGTCTTCAGTCGCTAAAGCCGATAAAATATATCAAGATCTAGCTAAAGCTGGCGTAGAAGTGCTGTATGATGATCGTGATGAGCGACCTGGAGTTAAGTTTGCTGATGCCGAATTGATTGGTATTCCGTATCGAGTAACAGTTAGTGAAAGAAACGGTGATAAGCTAGAAATATTAGACCGTAAAACTGGCGAATTAGCAATATTGACATATGCAGAATTGATTGATAAACTAGCTTATAATTAATTATTTAAGAGGTGGTGATAAGCAATAAGTATTTTTAGTTTTTTGCGTAAAATATTTAAATATTAAAATTTAATATAGGGGATAACTATGAACAAAACAGTTTATAACGTAACCGAAGATGGATTAAATGAGTTGGCGACTGAGTTAGAAACTTTAAAGTCACAACGTAGTGATATTGCTGAACGAATTGCGACTGCGCGTGAGTTTGGTGATCTTAGTGAAAATGCTGAATATGATGCCGCTCGAACTGAGCAGGGTGTGGTTGAAACTCGAATTGCCGAGATTGAAGATATTATGTTGAATGCTGAAATCATTGAACAAAAAGACACTTCAGCAGTGGCTATTGGTAATGAAGTTGAAGTCGAAGCTAATGGCAAAGTCAAGAAGTTTATGTTAGTTGGCCCAATTGAGGCTGATCCGTTAGAAGGTAGAATTAGTGATGCTTCGCCAATTGGTCAAGCGATGTTAGGCAAGGCCGTCGGCGATAGCTTCGAGGTTAAAACGCCAAAAGGCGTTACTAAATATACAGTTAAAAGCATCAAGTAAGTTGCTTAAAACTGTGGTATAATTTTGGTATGGCAACCTTACAAGATTTTCGAGATGAACGTTTGAAAAAACGTCAACAATTGTTGGACATGGGTTATAATTTATACCCTAGTAAAGTTAATCGTGATTATCATAATCAGACGATTATTGATGATTTTGATCAATTAGCCGGTCAAACAGTGATGGTAGTTGGTCGGGTTAAATCAATTCGCAAGTTTGGTAAAATTGCTTTTGTAGTGATCGCTGATTTTTCGGGTAGTTTACAGATTTTTCTGGCAAAAAATACAGTGGCTGAAGCTGATCCGAAGCAAGGTTTAATCGGCATCGATGATTTGAATTTGCTCGATAGTGGTGATTTTATTGAAGTTACTGGTGAGGTGGCTAAAACCAAAACTGGTGAAAAATCAGTTACGGCTCAGACCTTGCGCTTGCTAACTAAATCATTACGACCATTACCGAACGAGCAAGATGGTTTTAACGATAAAGAGCAACGCTTACGTCGACGCTATGTTGATATGAATGTCAATCAAGCAGTTCGTGATCGGTTCGTTCGCCGAGCTAAATTTTGGCAGGCGACACGAGATTTTCTTAATCAACGTGGTTTTATCGAAGTTAATACGCCAGTACTAGAGCATACTACTGGTGGCGCTGATGCTAACCCGTTTGTGACTCATATGGACGCTTTGGATGAAGATTTTTATTTGCGAATTTCGCACGAGTTACCACTAAAGCGCTTGATCGGGGCTGGTTATGAAAAAGTTTATGACATCGGTCCGCGTTTTCGTAATGAAAATTATTCGGACGAGCATTTGCCAGAGCACGTCGCAATGGAGTGGTATTGGGCTTACGCCAATTGGCAAGATGGTATGAAATTGATGGAAGAAATGTATCGCGAAGTTTTGCAAAAAACTTTTGGCACGTTGCAATTTAAGCTAGGCGATTTTAACGTTGATATGAGTAAAGACTGGGAAGTTTGGGACTATGCTGAAGTGATCAAAAAACATTATGGAATTGATGTTTATGAATCTACTTTGGATGAAGTTAAAGCCGCTCTAAAAGAGCATAATTTAGAAGTTGAACAAACTGAAAATCGGGCTCGGGGAATTGATAAGCTTTGGAAAAATATTCGTAAAGATGTCGCTGGTCCAGTCTGGTTAATTAACACGCCAAAATTTATTTCGCCATTAGCTAAAACCAATCCGCAAGATGGGCGAGTAACAGAGCGCTTTCAACCAGTCATTGCTGGTTCAGAACTTGGTAATGGCTATTCGGAACTGAATGATCCAGTTGATCAGTTAAATCGGTTCTTGGAACAACAGTCGATGCGTGACGCTGGTGATGATGAAGCGATGATGCTCGATATTGATTTTGT
>PDWI01004420.1_pt1 | contig 18866 bp, 13 predicted proteins | sample 1430891 | NCBI WGS metagenome assembly PDWI01 (sample SAMN01162508, study PRJNA174530) | Oral metagenome, whole genome shotgun sequencing project. | biome: Marine environment; feature: Marine mammal; material: Swab sample of the gingival sulcus; isolation source: swab sample of gingival sulcus...
TAGCACAAATTATTAAATTTATCACAAAAAAGAATAACTTATTATTATTTGATAAAATAATATTAATAAAAAATTAGGAAACAAATAAAATATAAAACCAAGATTATCAGACTAATACGATTTATAATAATTTTTAATTCCATAAAATAATTTAATTATCAAAAAATAATTAAAATTTTTATTAAATTTGTAGCTTGAAAAATTACATTTGGAAAATTATAAAACCTTTAAATACGCTGGTCTTTTGGTCGTGAAAAGCGAGCATTACTTTTAGGTAATCAAACTTCACAACAGATACAGACTTTCGGATTTGAGGAAAAAAACGAAAACCTATAAAATAAACATAATATGAAGAAAAACATTTTACTTTTAGTATTTAGTATTTTTTTTGTGTGTACTCTGCAAGCACAAAAAAAAGGTGTGGCAACCAAAGAATCCGTGTTCTTTTATGACGATTTGGAAAGCGGAAATTTAGACAATTTTAAGGTCATAAATGGTGGTGATACCAATGCCTTTATGATTGACGAAACCGGCGGACACCTATCTCCTCGTTGTATTACATTAAAATATTCGGCAACCGAAGCGCACGACGATTGGCTCATTTTGCCCCAAATTCCGGTTGAAGAAGGTACTATTTTTAGTTTTTGGCACGAAAATTCAATCCTATATCCCGATATGTTTGACATTGTTTTGTCCACAACGGGCAACAATCCGGCCGATTTTACCGAAGAACTAAAAATGAACGTAAAACCATTGGGAGAATACAAAGAAGAAGTTATAGACCTTTCGGCATACGCCGGACAAAGCGTTTACGTTGCCCTACACAGTACCTCGATTAATGGTTATTGGCCTACGTTTGACGAATTTAAAGTTACTATGCAAGGAGTGGAACACGACTTGGCTGTAAAATCAATAACTGCTCCGAAAATTATAAACATCAACGAAAGTTTTGCACCGATTGTCACAATCGAAAATCCGGGTACAAACAGCGAAAACAACTTTACAATTTCATTGAAAATAAAAAATAAAAACGATAACTCCGTTTTATATAACGAAACATTAGACGGAGGGAACATAAACGCCTCATCAGCAAGAACTTACAACTTTCCAAATGTTACAATAAGTGAATCCGAAAAAGATATTGCTTACGAAGCTGTTGTAATTTTTGCTGACGACTTAGTGAATACAAACGATACGCTGACCCAAGATGCTTTTATACGAAATTTGAAAAAATGGGCTTATGGCTACGTAAGTGAAGCCGACGACGCTAATTTGCACAAAGGGATAGTATTATTCAAGCCCGAAGAACCTCAAACGCGACCAATTCCATTGTTAGACGCATCTGAAATAAACAACGACCATTTTAACGCCGGCACCAACTACAACGGCAGTTGGTGTGTTGCCACCGATGGGCATATGTTGTATTTGGCCGATTACGACGAATTTAACGTAGAAGCTCTCGACGGAGTAGTAGATTTTACTCGATACATAGCCGATATGACCTACGACTACACCTCGAACAAAATATACGTTTCGATGGTAGATTGGGGAAATTCGCCAAACTTGGTCGGAAAATTTGCCGAATTAATTGTTGATGAGGGTAGTTTTTTGATATACAATCAAAACTGGGGCGGGCATAACAACAACAGCGACGCTCTATTTTTGACGCTTTCGTGCGATTTGTACGGAAATATGTACACTATTTCCGAAAAAGGTATTTTATATTCGGTCGATAAATTTACAGGCAACACGACCCAAATAAAAAAACTGGATGTTGATAATGTATCTTTGCAACAATCGGCTGAATTTAATCACTACGACAATCTTTTGTATTGGACACAGTACTCTAAAAATGGAACAGCCAACAATTATTCGATAAACCCACAGACGGGAATAGTCAAAAATTTAGGACCACGATTTGGGCGTAGCGAAATTACAGCAATGGCTTACGATTACCTAAATATGGCACAGCACACTACATTTGTTGTTAAAAACGGTGGTTCGCCCATTCAGGGGGCTGTTGTAGAGGTAAATAACCGAAGTTTTGTAACAAATTCTAACGGAAAAATTGACGTTTTGTTACCCGACAACCAATACGCTTACACTGTTCGTAGCGAGGGTTACAACAATTATTATGACACAGTTACAGTGGCCGATTATGCCCAAACCGTAAATATTAATTTAACCAATGGAGCGCCTAAATGGCCTGTGTATTTTGTCGTAAAAGACATCAACGGAGTAGTCGAAAATGCAACCATAACAATTGGCGACACAACCATAACAACCGACGAAAACGGGCAGGCTATGATTGAACACGAAAGTGGCAACAACGTTAGTTTTACAATCGAAGAGGAGTTTCACGTCCCTTACTCCGGCACAACAAACATTAGCAACCAAACAAATATTGTTGATGTGCAAATGACGCTCGTCAGATATGATTTGTCTTTTGTAATAAAAGAAAAAAATGGAAGTCAAAGTCTAATAGCTAATGCCGACATCAAAGTTTTTGCCGACGAAAATACGTGGAGTACGCAAACAAACTCCAACGGCGAATGTAATTTTGAACAATTATTAAAACAAAAATATAAATATCAAGTTTTGGCAAAAGATTATGTTATTGTCATTGATTCGGTTTATTTGGACGGCGACAAAACTCTAACTATTGAGTTGGACGAGAATATTGTGGCACCATTTAGGTTGAAAGTATTACAACAACCGGATTCTAGTTCTGCAATTTTATCGTGGAACGGGCTTGCCAACTATGTCGAGGATTTTGAATCGTACGAAGACTTTGCGTTGGAATGGGGCGACTGGACTTTGCACGACGAAGATGGCATGCAAAACTACGTTTTTAACGATTTTATTTTCCCCAATAACGGTACTCCAACTGCCGGAATTATTTTCAATCCGGCGTTGGTAGATCAATTAGTTTTAGATGAATCGCCGGCTCACTCGGGTAATAAATATTGTGCGGTATTTAATCCAAATTCACAAGCATTGCCCGCACCGGTAGCTGCCGACGATTGGATAATTTCGCCAAAAATTATGGTTTCCGAAAATGATAAAATTTCATTCTGGGGAAAAGCCGGACAACCGGACTTTGTGGCAGAAAAATTCCAAGTTTTTATTTCGGCAACCGACACCGAAATTCCATCGTTTGAAAGTGTGTCTGAAATAATAACTTGTTCGGGGATAGATTGGCGTAAGTACACAATAGAAATTCCAGAAAAATATGCTAACCGCGAGATATATGTGGGTATTCACGTAACAAGTTTAGACCAGTTTTATTTCTGTTTGGACGATTTTGAAATTGGCGCGGCACAAAAAAATCGCCAAGTCGAAAGTTACACCGTATTTTTGGACAACGAACTTAAAGCCGAAAACATAACTGAAACTAATTTTACTTTGACTAATTTGGAATTTGGCAAAACTTACACTGCCGGCGTAAAAGCCAAGTACGCAAATGGCGAAAGTTCTATATCCGAAATTACTTTTGAGATGTTGTTAGAACACACAGTTAATTTTATAGTTTTGAACGCAAACGATACCGGCGCTCCTCTTTCTGATGTAACTATTAGTGTTGATGGACAAGCACTTCCGGCTAATTCATATTCTATTTCACTTCTGAACGGAACTCACAATTATTTAGCTCAAAAAGAAGGTTTTAAAGAGACCGCCGGAACATTCATAGTAGAAGGGGGGGACACTCAGGTTGTTATAAGAATGTCCGAAATTATTTCTATAAACGACGTTGAGGGCAAAATATCTATTGGGCCTAATCCGACCGAAGGAATTTTGCAGATAAATGCGGTTGGAAATTATCAATTGATGATTACTGATGTTTACGGACGTAATATTTTGTCTCGCAAACTAAACGACAACACCCAAATTGATTTGAGTAATGAAAAATCAGGAATTTATTTTATTACTCTTAGTTCTGATAGCAAAAGTAAAACTTTTAAAATTATAAAAAAGTAGGTTAAAACTGACTGAGTTTTAATTAGAGACAGAGGGTATGCTATGTTTTTTTAGAGAGACAGGGCATGCCCTTTTTTTTGTGAGCGACAAGACATAAATTTCCGTAGGTATGAAAATTTGTTGTTCCGTATGAAATAAATGCCAAACAAATACAAAAATTGATGCGAAAAATTTCATCGAACATATCAAGACTATTTTACAACAATAAATTTGTTTTTTTTCGACGCAAAGCATAAAAAAACACAGCATTTCAGCCGTTCATTCTAAAACATAATCCACTAATAATCAACATACTAAGCAACAAAACTTTAATTTCACAATCCACCTACGATAAACAAAATAAAATCGCAAATAACCCAACGACAAAAAATTTCAAAATCATAATTCGCCCCAAAATATCACATATCGACGAACTTTTGAGTAATAAATAAAAAAAATCTTGAAAAATTAAAATCATTTTTATACTTTTGTCATAAATTATAAACACACGCAAAATGGAATACGCATTACCAACACCGATACTATACGTAATCTTTCCCTTTCTTCTTATAGGGTTCGTTATCAATGGTTTAGTAATTTACTTGTTTACAAAAAAAGATGTACCGATTGACAAATCTTATTGGATGTCGTTATTGTCTTACGCGGTTGTCGCAATTTTAGGGCTTTTTATTTCGGTACACAACGACGTTACTGCCAACTTATGGGTATTTTTGCTTTACTTTGGGCTGGCAATCATCTACGAATGGTTATTTTTGTTTGCATATTTTCAAAAATACACATATTCGTGGTTCAGATGTGCCTATATATCGGGCATTTCCAACGTTCTAACTTTCGGAATAGCTGTATATTTCTTCTTTTACGGAACCGGATTGCTGACTAAATATGCCAACTTAATGAAAATCCAACTGGAAAGTTTGTAGTTGAATTTTAATAGAAAAAGAGTATCTTAATTTGAATTGAGAATTGAGAATTGAGAATTGAGAACGGCGAAGCCCTCACGATAGTAATTGAGAGTTGAGAACGGCGAAGCCCTCACGATAGTTAATCCACAACACTAAAACCACCATAAAGCCCTGATAATCAGCGCATTGAGTTATTATAAATAATAAAATATTGAAACAAAAATAAGATACACTTTTTTGTTATAAAAAAAGAAAATAAATGAACACATTATTAATAATAGACCCACAAAACGATTTTTGTAATCCGGGCGACGAAAACGGCAACGGCAAAGGTTCGTTGTACGTTCCGGGCGCCGACGAAGATATGCTCCGCCTAACCGACTGGATTATGGCAAACACCGAAAAACTGGACTTAATAACGGTTACTCTGGATAGTCATCATTTCAACGACATTGCACACGCCGGTTTTTGGGAAAATCAAAACGGCGACAACCCGCAACCATTCACGCAAATAACGCTGCAAGACGTAAAAGACAAAAAATGGTTGCCAATTTTTTCGTACAACAGAGTTTTGGAATATCTCGAAAAATTGGAAAAACAAGCCGAATACCCTCATATTATTTGGCCAACTCACTGCCTAACCGGTTCGGAAGGTGCTGCCATTTACGCGCCGGTATTTGACGCATTGACGCATTGGTGCGAACAAGGCAATTTTTATCAACCAGTTGTAAAAGGTTCGTATCCGTTTAGTGAACATTTTGGGGCTTTTGCTGCCCAAGTTCAGTTTGACGATGCGCCCGAAACCCACGTAAATAGAGCTTTGCTGAAACAATTAGGAAAATTCGACAATATATATATTGCCGGCGAAGCAAAATCGCACTGCGTAGCTAATAGCATAAAACAAATCATAAATTACGCACCGGAAATTGTCAAAAAGCTGATTATTTTAGAAGATACAATGTCAAATGTAACAGGTTTTGAAAAAATAGCCGAACCTATTTATGAAAAAGCTAAAAATATGGGGGCCAATTTTATAAAAACAACTGACTATAAATTGAGAATTGAGAATTGAGAATTGAGAACGGTACAAGCCCTCACAATAGTAATTAAAACCTTAATAATCAGAAAGATAACCTATTTATGAAATAATGGGGCGTGTGTTTGTGCCCAGATTCCAACTGTAGAGACGTTGCATTGCAACGTCTCTGCATTGCAACGTCTATACCTGCAACCTCTGCTATCTTTGTAGGTACAGTTACCCAATACCCAACGCCTAACACCTAACCCCAATAAAATAAATTTGGAATATTTATGTTTTTATGTTATACTTGCGAACAAAATAATACAGAAATAAAGTCTCTGAACTTGTTGAAAATAGTTTATTTGAGAATTTTTAAACATATATGAGAGGACGCAATTTTATTTCTTTGTATCAAAAAAAATAGCAATAATTTGTTTAATTTAAAATAATATAAAAAAATGAAAGACTTAGGTATTAAAAAAATATTAGTTTTTATGCTATTCGCATTTTTGTTCGTACAAATTTCGTATTCACAAGAAGTAAATATGGACAGGTATATAATTTTGAAAGTTGTAACCAATGCAGAACCCAAATTGTATTTCAAAGCCGATGTGGACGGTACGCCCGTGAAAATTGTTAGTGGAGAAAAAGAGCAGCTACTAACGGTAGATGATTTTTGGTATGATATTCTATTTCAGGCAGACGGCGATACAATCATTATTTACGGTAATGTGCGAGATTTTATGTGTTACAACAATCACAATAAAATTGATGTGGTGGATCTTACTCACAATGCCCAACTGGAAATTATTTTTGCAGAAAACAACAACTTAGCTGAAATAAAATTTGCCGAAAATTCGGAGTTAAAACATTTGTCTTGTTTTACAAATATTTTAACCGAATTAGACCTTAGCACTTGTCCAAAATTGGAGGCTTTGAACTGTGGAAAAAATTATCTTACAAGTTTGGATTTGAGCGCCAACAACCGTCTTACCGGTGTAAACTGTCAGCAAAATAACCTTGACACAATAATTATGGGTGTCTGCAAGGAATTAAAAGGTTTCGATTGTCAGCACAACAACCTTACCGGTTTGGATTTATCTACAACAAACAAATTGGCAGTACTTATGTGTTCTTATAATAAAATTTCAAACTTGGATTTGACCAACTGTGCCAAATTAGAGGAAGTTTCGTGTCATCACAATCAATTTACAACAACAAGCTTCAACGAATTATACTGTACTCTGCCTCCAAGAGATATAGAATCTATTTTAAGACCTTTGTACAACGACCAAGACCCCGATAAAGCTATAGTTATGGCAACAAATGCCGAAAATGCTAATGCAAAAAATTGGTTTGTGCAATACTATTACAACGATATGAATATACCTACCAACGGTCAATATTCGTGTACCGGAAATTCAGAAAATATTGCGCTCAACGATGTTACTATTTTTCCGAATCCTGTAGAAAATATTTTGAACATCAGCACTTCGTCGTTAGAGGAATTTGAAGTCCAAATTTTCGACGCTACCGGCGCATTGGTTTTGACAACTAAAAACTCAAAAGAAATTTCGGTGGCTGAATTGGCAAAAGGAATTTATACATTGAAAATTAGTACCAACGACGGTTTTTATTCAAGAAATTTTGTAAAACACTAAAAATAAAGTATTTATATTGAACTGTCGGACGATTTTTATGTTCCGTCCCCTCCGTAGAGACGTCTCTTCTCTACCTGTAGCCTCTGCTCTTTGTAAGTTACCCAATCCCCAACACCCAATCCTCCAAAAACAAAAAAGCCGGACGCAAAAGCATCCGACTTTTTTCGATCATAAAAAGAAATTTATTTTTGTATTTTTTCTTGAATTTTTTTGTGCATAGCGGCAGCTGCATCTCTACCGTCTCCCATAGCTAAAATAACAGTAGCTCCACCTCGCACAATATCTCCTCCGGCAAACAAGCCATCAACAGAGCTTTCGCGAGATTCTTCATCTACTTCAATGGTTCCCCATTTGCTAATATTCAAACCTTTTACGGTGTTCGGAATAATAGGATTAGGCGAAACCCCGATAGCCACAACAGCAATATCGATAGGGATAGTTTCAACAGAACCCTCAATTGGCACAGGACGTCGTCGTCCCGATTGGTCTGGTTCTCCCAATTCCATATTTTGCACCTTCACAGCTGTCAATTTTCCATTTTCGCTAAGATACTCAATCGGATTTTTCAGAGTATTAAAAATAACGCCCTCTTCTCTTGCGTGATGAATTTCTTCGGCACGAGCCGGCAATTGTTCGTCCGAACGTCTGTATATAATCATTGCCTGTTCTGCGCCCATACGCAAAGCCGTACGCACACCGTCCATCGCGGTATTTCCACCACCGATAACAGCCACTCGTTTACCTTTCAAAACAGGAGTATCAGCACCTTCGCTACCGGCAAACATCAAATTGACACGTGTCAAATATTCGTTCGACGAAAGCACGCCATTGACGTTTTCGCCAGGCACATTCATAAAGCGGGGCAAACCGGCACCACTGGCTACATAAAAATATTCAAAACCTTGTTCTTTCAAATTCTCAATAGTTTGGGTCTGACCGACAATAAAGTTAGTTACGAACTTCACGCCCATTTTTTTCAAATTGCCTATTTCAATATCAACCAATCTGTTAGGCAAACGAAATTCGGGGATACCATATTTCAAAACTCCGCCAATTTCGTGCAAAGCCTCAAAAACAGTAACATCGTAACCCAATTTTATCATATCGCCGGCAAACGAAAGCCCCGACGGACCCGACCCGACAACGGCAACTTTAATACCATTAGGCGGCATAACCTCAGGTGTAACAGCCTGACCGGATTGACTTTCGTAATCGGCAGCGTAACGCTCCAAATTTCCGATAGCAACTGCCGGTTTTTTCAATCTTACAGTGTAAAAACAATTAGCTTCACACTGTTTTTCTTGCGGGCAAACCCTACCACAAACAGCTGGCAAAGCACTTGATTCTTTGAGAGTTGCAGCAGCTTTTAGCGGTTCGCCGTTTTCAATATATTTTATAAATTGAGGTATGTTAATACTCACAGGACAACCGTCCACGCAAGTAGGATTGACACAGTCCATACAACGAACAGCCTCTTCTTCTGCCATTTTTTGGGTCAAACCTGTATTAACCTCAATAAATTGACTTTTATTCCTAACGTCCGGAGCAGTTTCGGGCATAACAACACGTTGTCTGCTCATACGTTCTTTGGGTTTTGTCTTTTTTTGCAAAGCTACACGCCAATCTTCACTTCGCTTCTTTTTATAATAGTCCAAAGATTCTTTCATTGTTATAGTTTTTTAATGTTTTGTTAGTTCTGCTTCGTAAGTTTTTAGTAGATTTGCTTCTTCTTCTTTGTAACCTTGAAGACGCAATAAAAATTCATCAAAATTAATTTTGTGAGCGTCAAATTCCGGTCCGTCCACACAAGTAAATTTGGTTTCGCCACCCACCGTAACACGGCAAGCTCCGCACATACCGGTTCCATCAACCATTATTGCGTTCAAACTGACCATAGTCGGAATGTCATATTTTTTGGTTGTCAAAGCACAAAATTTCATCATAATACCGGGACCAATTGCGATACATTCGTCAATTTTTTCAGAAGCTATAACATCTTCCATTCCGGCGGTTATCAAGCCTTTTTTCCCTTCCGAACCGTCATCGGTCATCACGATAAATTCGTCTGAAACGGCTTTTAGTTCATCTTTCAAAATCAACAAATTTTTGTTTCTGGCGGCCAAAATAGTTATTACCCGGTTGCCGGTAGCCTTAAAAGCCGTAACAATGGGCAAAATAGGAGCAGCTCCAACTCCACCACAACAAGCCAACACGGTTCCGCGTTTTTCGATATGAGTTGCTTTCCCAAGAGGACCTACCAAATCGGTTATGTACTCGCCTTCTTTCAAGGCACATAATTTTCTTGACGAAACGCCCATTTCTTGAATAACCAAAGTGATTGTTCCTTTTTCTACGTCAGAATTTACAATGGTCAAAGGCACTCTTTCGCCCAACTTTCCTGTTTTTGCTATGATAAAATGACCGGCTTTTCGCGATTTTGCGATATAAGGTGCTTCCACCTCAAAACGATAAATACGCTCTGCCAATTGCTCTTTCTTTACTATCTTATTCATTGAATAAAAGTTTTATTTTTATGACAAAAATATAAAAATAGATTTCACTCCCAAATGTTGAAAAAACTATTACTTTTTTTGCAATTTTTTTTTGTAAAAAATGACCTGTTTTTCACTAATTTTTAACGGTCAAAAAAGCAACTAAATATCTATAAATCAGCGAATTAAAATATTAAATAAAAACAATTATTATATCGCAAAATTTCACGGGCTACAAGCTAATTTAGTTTCATTATAAATAATTTTTTGAGAAATTGCAGCAAAATCGGCACAGAAAACAATTTTTTCGACCTAAAATCCGTAGTTTTTTTCGTTATAAAAAATCTAAATGCTTGTCTGCGAGAACCTCAAACGAACTCTTTTTAACAAATATTTATCAGATTTAAGGTTCAATAAAAAAGTTGGGGCTTAGAAACTAACGAACTTGTACCCCACCCCTTTGACGGTTTTGATGATGTCTTCGCCAATTTTTTGACGGATTTTTCGGATATGCACGTCAATTGTGCGGTCGCCAACTATTATTTTGTCGCCCCAAACGGTTCTGTAAATATCCTCGCGCGAAAAAACTTTTTCGGGTTTTGAAGCCAACAACGAAATAATTTCAAATTCCTTTTTGGGCAAAGAAATTTCCTCATTATCTTTTATAATAATAAATCGTTCGCGGTCGATAAAGAAACGATTTTGGTCTGATTCATTGCTCATTTCCAGATAGTTACGTCGCAACAACGATTTAATTTTCGACATCAAAACTTTTGGACGAATTGGTTTTGTGATGTAATCGTCTGCCCCCGAATCGTAGCCGGCAATTTGCGAATAATCCTCGCCACGCGCGGTCAAAAAAGTAATTATTGTGTTGTTAAATTCTTGATTTTGGCGAATGGCTTCGCACGTCTGAATACCGTCCATTTCGGGCATCATAACATCAAGAATTATGAGGTCGGGCTTGTAATTTTCCAATATTTTCAGAGCTTCAATTCCATTTTCGGCGGTTCTGATTTGGTAGCCCTCTTGATTTATATTATAACTCAAAAACTCTAAAATATCGGGGTCGTCATCAACCAAAAGTATTTTTTGTTGCATAATTTGTCTATTTCATACAGAATTTAAAACACTGATAATCAAATATTTACAAAAAAATTAAATTAAATTTTGCTCCTTAGCCATAGCCATAAGATACTCAAAAGCCGCTTGATGCGAATTTTCAATTTTTTCGTCCAAAATTGCGTCTTTTATAGCCTCTTTCAGTTCGCCTACCACCTTAGAGGGTTTTAAATTTAATATTTGCATAATTTCGTTGCCGTCTATTGGAGGTTGCCAATTTCGGATAAAATCTCTTTCTTCTAAATTTTTGATTTTTATTCTTAAATTCTTATAATTTTCTAAAAACTTTTTCTGTTTATCTTCTATTTTTGTAGTAATATCAGATTCGGCAAGCGTCAATAGCGCGTCGAGGTCGTCGCCGGCATCGTATATCAATCTACGAATAGCCGAATCGGTTATTTGTTCGGTTACGAGCGATATAGGCCGGTGGTGCATTTCGACTAATTTTCGTACAAATTTCATTTTTTCGTTCAACGGCAATTTCATTCGTCTAAAAATTCCGGCAATCATATTTGCCCCCACAATTTGATGATTGTGAAATGTCCAAGTTTTATCAACAAATTTTTTTGTTTTGGCTTTGCCAATATCGTGCAACAAAGCCGCCCAACGTAGCCACAAATCGTCAGTTTTTTTGGAAATGTTATCCAAAACCGCTATCGAATGCAAAAAATTGTCTTTGTGTCCAACATTATCAATAACCGTAACGCCGGATAAATTGTACAATTCGGGGAAAATCAATTCGAGTAATCCACTGTCAAACAACAACTTAAACCCGACAGACGGTTTTGGCGACATCATAATTTTGTTGATTTCGTCGCAAATTCGTTCGCCCGAAATAATTTTGATACGTTCGGCATTTTCTTTTATTGCTTCAAAAATATTTTTTTGAATCTTAAAATTCAATTGGCTTGCAAACCTTATTGCGCGCATCATTCGGAGCGGGTCGTCCGAAAAAGTAATTCCGGGTTCGAGTGGAGTGCGAATATTTTTTTTCTTGATGTCTTCCAATCCACCAAACGGATCGACCACCTCGCCAAAATTGTCTGAGTTCATCGAAATTGCCAGAGCATTTATGGTAAAATCGCGTCTGTTTTGGTCGTCTTCGAGCGTTCCATTTTCCACAATTGGTTTTCGCGAATTTCGCTGATACGATTCTTTTCGGGCTCCAACAAATTCGTATTCGGTTTTTCTATATTTAAACATTGCTGTTCCAAAGTTCTTGAACACAGCAACTTTTATTTTAGGATTAAGTTTTTTTGCTAATTTTTTTGCAAAGGTAATTCCGCTGCCAACGACTACAAAATCGACATCTTTTGATTCTCGTCCCAAAATTTTATCTCTCACAAAACCTCCAATTACGTAAACTTCCAAATTTTCCTGCTCTGCCAAAAGTTTCACCGTTTCATATATCTTTCCTGTTAATTTAATAGTCATTTTCTTCGTTATTTTTCGGCAAAATTATAATTTTTTATTGACAATTAAATACAATCGTTCGTTATGTTTTTCAATAGTTTGGTATTTTTTTATAACAACCTAATAATCAAAGTCTTATACACCCACAAACATCTAATCATAATTCACTGATAATCAGCATTGTAATCGCTATCGTAAGGGCTTTGCCGTCCTCAATTTAACGAAGCGTTAGTTTTTATAATAATCCGAAAATTTGAGCCTTACAAAACACCATATCATCACAACCAACTGATTATCAGAAATTTAATTTATTATTTATCTTTTGTAATTTAACAGAATGTTGAAATAATAATGCTTCATTAAATTAAAAATATAAAAACACAGTCAAGAAGCTACATCACTAATTATCAGACAGTTAGACACTAAAAGAAATTTCACACAATTAATATATTAAGGTGGGTATAAAATAAAAAAATCGCCTCCAAAAACAGAGACGATTTACTTTTTATTTCAAAACTTCTTTCATTGTTTTGCCGATGTCTGCGGGCGAAACAACCACGTGAACGCCACATTCTTTCATAATTTTCATTTTTGCTTCTGCCGTGTCTTCGGCGCCACCAATAATGGCTCCGGCGTGTCCCATTCTACGTCCGGGAGGAGCTGTTTGTCCGGCAATAAATCCAACTACGGGTTTTGTTCCGTTTTCTTTTATCCAGCGCGCCGCCTCAACTTCCATAGGTCCGCCAATTTCGCCAATCATTACAATTCCCTCAGTTTCAGGGTCTTCCATAAAAAGTTTAACAGCGTCGAGCGTGCTGGTGCCAATAATCGGGTCGCCACCAATCCCCAAAGCCGTAGTTTGTCCAAGTCCAACTTTTGTGATTTGGTCAACCGCCTCATAGGTCAAAGTGCCTGAGCGTGAGACAATTCCGATTTTTCCTTTTTCAAAAATAAATCCGGGCATAATCCCCACTTTTGCCTCGCCGGCGGTTATTATTCCGGGACAGTTTGGCCCTACCAAATGAACCGGTTTATCCGACAAATATTTTTTCACTTTAACCATATCTTCAAAAGGTATGCCTTCGCTGATAGCTACTATAACTTTTATTTGCGCGTCGGCAGCCTCCATTATTGCGTCGGCGGCAAAAGCCGGTGGCACAAAAATTACCGACACATCGGCTTGTGTTTTTGCAACTGCCTCTTCAACGGTGTTGAAAACCGGACGCTCCAAATGTGTTTGTCCTCCTTTGCCGGGTGTTACTCCGCCCACAATGTTGGTTCCGTACTTTATCATTTGTTCGGCGTGAAATGTTCCTTCGCTACCGGTAAATCCTTGAACTATAATTTTTGAATTTTTATTTACTAATATGCTCATTTATTCGATTTTTCTAATTTTATATGCCCCCAAAAAACGAGGTTAAATATTTTTTTAACAGCCTCAAAGATATAAAAATTAAATATTTATCAAAAAAAATGTGAAATTTTATCTGAAAGTTGCTCTATACATTTAGGGTATAACATATTAATGTGTCAGATTTGGAGTTTGCTAAGTTAAAAATTAAAAGTTAAAAGTTAAAACACTGATTACCAATAATTTACATCAAATAATCATAACTAAATAAAAGACTGATTATCAGTCTCAATAGTTCGGTTTTTTTTTATAAAAACCTAATAATCAATACTATAACTACTATCGCAAGGGCTTCGCCGTTCTCAATTACTATCGTGAGGGCTTCGCCGTTCTCAATTCTCAATTCTCAATTACTACCGTAAGGGCTTCGCCGTTCTCAATTCTCAATTCTCAATTACTACCGTAAGGGCTTCGCCGTTCTCAATTTAACGCAGTGCTTCAGTCTGTTACGATAAAAACACCGAAGATTTATGCGATAAATTTTGTGTCCGATTAAGCAATTATTTCATAAATAACGTAAATACTTTTTTGCTCACCTCCCCCCAAAAAATACATATTAATATTAATGTGTTGTTAAAATAAAAGTTACACCCCAAACAAACTAAAAACCAACACTTTACAAAATCCCGCCATTTTTATACTCCGCCATTTTTTAATTTTTTAATTATTATAAAAATCATTTTTTTACAAAAAATAGTAATTTAGCAAAAATTTTAGAAAAAATAAAAGTGAAAAAAATAATAATCATATTTGCGATAACAGTAAGCATACTGACAGCGTGCAACAAATGGAAACATCCGGTTAGTGGTACTCTGTCGTTTTCTACCGACACAGTATTTTTTGACACAATTTTCACCCAAATTGGCTCGACTACAAAAAAATTAAAAATACACAACAAGGGCAATAAAGCTCTGAAAATCAACAAGATATTTGTTGCAAACGGCCAAAATTCAAAGTATAGGTTGAACATAGACGGTTATGCACAAAACAGCGTTGATGACATAATAATCGACGCCAAAGACAGCTTGTATATCTTTGTTGAAGTTACAATCAATCCGCAACGCGACGACATTGTAGAAGCCGATTCATTGATATTCATAAGTGGCGACCACACACAATCGGTTCAACTTTTGGCGGTCGGAAAGGACGTCATTCTAATAGACGGAAAATATCTACAAACTCAAACGTGGACAGCCGAAAAGCCTTATCTGATATACAATTCTATCGCCGTGGACACCTTGCAAACATTGACAATTGAAGCGGGAACGGAAATATACTCGCATCGCGATTCCTATATTTTTGTAAAAGGCACGCTCCACGCCAACGGCACCAAAGAAATGCCCATAACTTTCAAAGGCGACCGCATAGACGACGATTATTATCTCGACAAACCCGGACAATGGAACGGAATAATATTTTTGCCCGGTAGTTTTAACAATTATTTGAATTATGTAGAAATAAAGCAAAGCGTTGTGGGCGTTGAAGTTATAAACAATATAGACAATCTTGAAAAACCGACGTTGTTAATAAATAATTCTGAAATAATGCACTGTTCATACATCGGAGTTTACTGCTTATCGACCAACGTTACCGTACTAAACAGCATAATTGCCGACTGTGGTTATCACAACGTAGGTTTGATTTCGGGCAAATACAATTTTTTCAACTGCACAATTCAAAACGACTACGTACATTTGCCGCGCAACAGTCCGGCAGTAGCCGTAACCAACTATATGAAATTACCGGACAACCCCAATCAGCTTACTTACACCGGCGCTGTGAGTGCGTTTTTTGCCAATAGCATAATCTACGGCAATCAAACAAACGAATTTTTGACCGCCGCGTACGACACGGTGGAGGGCATGTCCTTATCGTTGGAAAATTGTTTGTTGCGTTTAGACCCCAAAATTTACGATTTTGGAGCCGAATATTTCAAGAATTGCGTCATAAATCAAGACCCGATATATTTTATAAAACCCGACGACCCACGAGGAACTGACGATTTTGATTATCATTTATCGGAAAATTCGCCGGCACGAGCCCAAGGCAATCCGGAAATAATAAAATTAAACCAAGAAGTATTAGGCTACGATAAAGACGGAATAAAGCGACTTTCAGACAATACGACCGACATTGGTGCATACGAATTTCAGTAATGTTGAAAAAAAAAATATAAAAAATTCTTTTTTTATAAAAAAATGTGCTAATATTGCACTCCGTTTTTAGAAAGTAAATTTTCATTATAAAGTAAAAAAATAAGCAAATATTATGGCTTCAAATATGAATTTAAATAAGGATTTATTGATTAAAAAAGTACAAGATACTTACAATACAGTGAAAGAACTACCCGACTTTCAAGGAGGTGATACCATAACAGTACACTACAAAATCAAGGAAGGTAGTAAAGAAAGAGTACAAGCATTTAGAGGCGTTGTAATACAAAGAAAAGGAAGTGGAAGTTCGGCAACTTTTACAGTTAGAAAAATAACTGCCGGAATCGGAATCGAAAGAATATTCCCCGTGTCATCTCCTTTTATCGAATCTATCGAAGTAAACAAAAGAGGTAAAGTTAGAAGAGCAAGAATATATTACTTCCGAAAACTTAGCGGTAAAAAAGCTAAAATCAAAGAAAGAAGAACTTACACGAAAAAGGATTAGTAAAATTATTCCCGCAAAAGCGGGTTTTTTAGTATTCAATTCTTTTATTTTTTACAAGCAATAATCTTAAACATAAGACATTATGTCAGATAAAAAAAATAAATACCAAGAAGAAAAAGGTTTAGAATCAATCGAAAGTACCTTAACCAAAAGCGAACAGTTTATAGAAAAAAATCAGAACATCATAATGTATGTTCTTTTTGGAATAGTGGCAGTAATAGGGCTTTACTGGGCTTTTTTGAAATTCTACAAACAACCCCGCGAAAAAGATGCAAACGCGCAGATGTTTGTCGCACAACAAAATTTTGAAGCCGATTCTTTTGCATTGGCACTAAACGGCGATTTGCTTTATCCCGGATTTTTAGGAGTTATCGACGACTACAGCGGTACAAAAGCAGCAAACTTAGCAAATTATTATTCAGGTGTTTGCTATATGAATCTTGCAGATTTTGATAGCGCTATCAAATATCTAAAAAAATTCAAAACTCACGACATACTCCTCGCTACCGAAAAGTATGGCCTGATTGGCGATGCTTACGTGCAACAAGAAAATTACGAAAAAGCTGTCAATTTTTACAAAAAAGCAGTTGCCGAAGAATTTTCAAACGATTTTTCGACTCCGATATACCTCAAAAAGCTTGGATTGGTTTATGAAAAATTGGGGCAAAACGAAAATGCGTTGAAATCTTACGAGCGAATTTATTACAAATATCCAAAATCAAATGAAGCTCGAACAATTGAAAAATATATCGCAAGAGTTAAATAAAAAAAAAGCTGTCAAAATTTGACAGCTTTTTTTTGTAATTTATTTATCACAATTAGGGAGGGATTGTATTTTTAATCACCGCATTCCATTTCAAAATTCCCCGCATTTCCATACGGGACTACAAATATATCACCCCTACGGGTTTTTTATAATCGCGTAAAAATGATTTTTGTTGCGATTGATGTAATATCGGGGAACATAAATATTTAATCATCGCATTTTATTATTCCCCGCATTCCATACGGGGCTACAAATATATCACCCCTACGGGTTTTTTATAATCGCGTAAAAATGATTTTTGTTGCGATTGATGTAATATCGGAAAACACAATTTTTTAATCATCGTGTTTTATTATTCCCCGCATTTCCATACGGGGCTACAAATATATCACCCCTACGGGGTTTTTATAATCGCGTAAAAATGATTTTTGTTGCGATTGATGTAAATCGCGAGAACACAAATTTTTATTCATCGTGTTTTATTTCAAAAAACGAAAAGTGTACGTGTCCGTATTTTTTTTCTTTTTTGAAAAATTTATTTTCCTTAAAATTGTAATATTTTGAATGCTCCAAAATAAATAAACAATCGTTTTGGATATATTTATTTTCAAAAACAAGCTCCGGTATTTTTTCAATTCCGTCCATTTTGTAAGGTGGGTCGGCAAAAATCAAATCGTAGCCCAAATGATGATTTTTTAAAAACTCAAAAACATCAGCCGTGATAGTATTGATAATGTCGTCGCCAAAAATTTCGGTAGCCTGACGTCCAATAAAATCAATATATTTTTTGTTGTTATCTACGGTTGTAATATTTTTTGTGCCTCTCGAAGCAAACTCAAAACTGATAGCTCCCGTACCGGCAAATAAATCCAAAACGGTCAAATCTTCAAAATAATAATAATTATTCAGAATGTTGAACAATGCCTCACGCGCAAAATCCGTAGTAGGTCGGTCTTTGAAACTACTCAAAATTTTTATGTTTTTTCCTTTGAAATCTCCTCCTATAATTCTCATCGATTCAATTTTTTTCAGCAAAAATAACTAAAAAATATAATTTGTAAAATAATATTCCGTAACCTCAATTTTAACCGCAAGGGGCGCTAAGGTTATTTTGGGCTCTTTTAACCGCAAAGAACGCTAAGATTAAGTTTTTTTTTAACCGCAGCTCGCAAAGGTTTCTTTTGCGTTCTTTGCGTAATTCTTTGCGTTCCTTGCGGTTAAATTTTACGAAAATTCCTTTTTTTACGTTTTTTTGTGTATTTTTATCGCAATATCACAAACCAAAGGCTAATGGCTAACAGCCAAAAGCCCAAAGAAACAACCCGATAATTGTAAAAAAAATCAAAAAACTTGCGAATATAAAATTTTAATTTTATATTTGGCGTGTGAGTATAACATTAAAAATTAGATAATTATGTCAGAATATAAAAATCCCTTTGAGC
>PDWI01004421.1_pt1 | contig 18865 bp, 11 predicted proteins | sample 1430891 | NCBI WGS metagenome assembly PDWI01 (sample SAMN01162508, study PRJNA174530) | Oral metagenome, whole genome shotgun sequencing project. | biome: Marine environment; feature: Marine mammal; material: Swab sample of the gingival sulcus; isolation source: swab sample of gingival sulcus...
ATAATCATACGCAGCAATACTATTTGCCGGAGCATAAGAATAAGCCGTTGTTATAAAAAACTGTCCGCCGGCACCGGTAAGCCCTGTTGTAATCAAAAGTAGAAGCTGCACTACCGTCATCGGTTCATACATAAGAATAAAAAAAGGCAGAAGTACAAGCGTTGAAAAGATTGAAAAAAACAACACGATTACCAACGGCTCTTCTTTATGTCGCGAAAGATACCGTATACATGTGTACGACCCGCCTGTCGCCATACCGCTAAAACAGGCGACATAGGCAGCAATAGTATGAGCCGAAAGGGCTCCCGACGGTTTAATAATCAGCAAACTTGCACTAAATGCACATAAAGCGGCAAGAAATTGGGTAATCACAATCTTTTCATGCAAAAAAACAAACGAAAAAATAATGGCAAAAAACGGCGCAAGCTTCACCAAAATTGACGCATCTGCTAATCCTAAATTCGTAACTGCATAAAAATTTGAAACAATCCCTGCGGTACCGAACACAGCCCTCAATACAAGATACGGTATTTTTTTCGGACGGAACGAGGTCGTTTTCCGGTTTTTTACCATAAGAAAAAAAGCGACAACTGCGGCAATGCTATTTCGAAAAAATGCTTTTTGCGCTGACGGAAGCGGTCCCGCTGATTTTGCACACAGGTTCATTGCAGAGAAAAAAAGTGCAGAAAAGATTATACAGATAATACCTTTTTGTTTGTTTGTTAATTGCATAATTCGAAGCGACTATACCACTAAAGAAGCTCCTCATGCAATAATAGAGCTATGGACAAAAAGGGTAAAAAGTTATACAAATGAGCTGCTTACAAAAAGCATCTGTTTTTTGTAAGTATTTCAATATAGAACTCAATTATTTATTACTATGTTCATAGGAGCAATTATTTTATGCGTATAAACAAACTCTTTACCGTACTTTTTGCCGCACTTCTTATAAGTTTTCCCTTGCAGGCAACCCAAAAAGCATACAACATCGCTGTTTTTATTCCGGGTATTATAAAAGGAAGTCCGACTTATGAAATGCTTTATGCAGGTGTTACCGAAGCAAAAAATAAAACAGAAAAAAATGTACACATAAAAGTTGTTGAAGGCGGAAGAAATCAAGGTGAATGGTTAAATGCCGTAATGGCTTTAGCATTGAGTAAAAAATACGATATAATCATCAGTTCTAACCCTTCAATGCCTGCTATTGCTGAAAAGGTGTTAAAAGCGGCACCGAATCAAAAATTTCTCCTGATGGACGGATTCCTTACCGGAAATAAAAATATTAAAACAATCGGCTTTGATCAATATGAACAAGGCTATATCAACGGATATTATGCAGCACTCATCAGTTCAAGTACGATGAAGTACAGTAACAAAGCTCATAAAATCGGCTTACTTGCAGGACAGGAATTTCCGCTGATGAACAACAGTATACGAAAAGGATTTTTAGACGGAGCAAAAGCGGTAAACAAAGACTTTGAACTTGACTTCCGTGTGTTGGGAAACTGGTACGATGCAGCAAAAGCCGCCTCAATTACGTCTTCAATGATCAGAAACGATGTTGATGTCATTTTAACCATTTGCGGCGGCGGAAACGCAGGCGTTGTGTCCGCAGCACGTGAAAACGGTGCTTATGTTACATGGTTTGACAGCCCCGGATATACATACGGTCCAAAAACTATCGTAGGCGGTACAAAAGTAAATTTGAAAGAAGTATGCACCAAAGCAACACTTGAAGCAATTAACGGCACACTCAAATACGGAACTGCATCACAATTCGGTATAAAAGACAGTGCAGTAGATTTTGTATTTAACGGGATACCGAAATCAGTTCCTAAAAAAATTATTAAAAAGGAAACAAAACTACTCAATACTATCAAAAAAGGCAAACACCCGATGCCCGGAAAACCGAAAAACTAACGGGTTACTGTGTTTTCACTGCAAGAGATCAGTTTCACCTACCCCGTCAACGGTATATGTGCTGTTGACAGGGTAAGTCTTACCATCAAGCCGGGCAGGATTTATGCAATACTCGGTGAAAACGGAGCAGGTAAATCAACCCTTGCAAAAATCTGTAGCGGAGCTCTGTGTCCCGACAGCGGAAACATCGTTTTAAATCAACATAAGCACATCTTACACAACACCTCAGAGGGCATAGAAGCCGGTATTGTACTTGTTCCGCAGCATCCCCAATTTGCACCGGAGCTCGCTGTATGGGAGAATCTTGCAATCGGTCTGCATACAGATACGCACCTATCAGGAGCTTTTCTTAAACGAAAAAATACGGCAGCATACCTTTCTGAAAAACTTGCACAATTTAATATAGACCTGCCTCTATTCAAAAAAGCAAAAGACCTCAATACGGCACAAATCCATTGGGCTGCATTTGCTGAAGCATTGCTTAAAAAACCTTCCGTACTTTTTCTTGATGAGCCGACCGCATCATACAGCCCTGCTGAAATCAACCGCTTCTATACTATTCTCCGCACCTGTGCAAAAAACGGAATGCATATCAGCGTCATTACCCACCGCATTCAAGAAGTGCTTGAATATGTTGATACGGTACATATACTCCGCACCGGTAGGCTCGTACAAACCGAAATGATTACATCAAATACATGCACAAATGATCTCTTGCAAAGTATTTTCGATACAGCAGATAGCAACACGGTATTACCCCCCCTACAGCCTGCTAACCAACAAGAAAACAACACAAGAGAAAAAACACTCACCGGTCTTACACTGAACAATATCAACACCGCTGCTCTATCAGACAACCAGCCGCTAGTGAATATCAGCCTTGCAGCACCGCGCGGCACAATTACCGGTATCGCAGGTTTAAAAAATCAGGGACTTGAGCAATTAGAAGATCTTTTAAGCGGCTTACGTAAACCTACAAGCGGAACAGTTCACTTTGAAGGACTTCCACTTTCACATATAGATAGAACAAACATTGCATATATTCCCAGTAGAAGACTTGAACGAGGCGTTGCATACCATCGCAGTATTTTCGAAAACTTTGCAGTGCGGTTCCGCCATTCTTTATATAAAGGCGGTATTTATTCAAGGAAACGCATTGATATATGGAAGAAAACATCAAAACTCGATTGGAACCGCGACTGGAATACACCTGTTTTCACTTTGTCGGGCGGTATGATGCAAAAACTGATTTTTAACCGCGAACTTGAAAATCCGCTTCCGGAGTTCGTACTCTGTGCAGAACCGTATTGGGGGCTTGACCGGAAAACACAGCACATCTTATTGAATACATTGCGAAACCTTGCAAATCAGAAAGCCGCCGTATTAGTCCTTACGTCAGATGCAGATGCAGCCCTTGAAATCTGCGATTGCATTCATGTACTATACGGCGGAGCTGTAAAAAACTGTATATACCGCAAAGACTACAACCGTTCAACACTGATAAATACGATGATGCAGGTAAATCACAATGTATAAACACAAAAAAGATGCTCTTTTTATGAGAAAAACACGGTTAAAACCGGCTCTCAGCAGTGCAGCTGCCGTTATTCTCGGTATTGCCTTCGCTTCGCTGTTTTTACTTTTACATAGTGATACACCCCGAGAAACGCTATCCGCTTTTTTTATTTCGCCTTTTACAAATTCATTTTATCTGGGAAACCTTCTTGATCATGCAAGTTTAATTTTACTCTGTGCACTGGGATTTATGTTTTCAGCCGAAATGGGTTTTATTAATTTAGGCGGAGAAGGTCAGGCATACACAGCAGCTCTTACTGCGGTTTTATTTGCCAATACTTTTGATACAATTGCACAACCTTTTGGCTGGTTGATCGGTTGTTTACTCGCCTTTTTTGCAGCGGCGGTATTCGGCTTGATTGCCGCTTACTTAAAACAGTTCCTGCATATTAATGAATTGATAAGCACATATTTGTTATCCTGTGCTGTAATACCGCTCATTGACTACGGAATTGTAGAAGTTTTCCGTGATGAAACCGGCAGTTTACTGGCAACACCGCCAGTCAGCGCACCATGGGAATTTTTACCGCTGCTTGAACCATCTACACTTAACATCAGTATAGTTATTGCCATAACAGCCGTTTTAATCATGCTTTTTATTATGCACCGGACCCGCTACGGATATGAACTCCATGTAACAGGCTCAAATACTGTATTTGCTCAAACACAGGGCATTAACACCGGATTACTTTCAATTCTCACATTGAGTATTGGTGCAGGTATGCATGGATTAGCAGGTGCTTTTTGCATATACGGATCACGGCATTATGCTTATGTAGGCATTACCGGCGGACTAGGTTGGAGTGGTATGGCAGCTGCATTAATAGGCAGAAACAATCCTGTAGGCATGATATTCGGCGCACTGTTCTTTGCATGGATTGAAGCCGGAGGAAAAGCAGCAATGCTTCAAGCAAACTTCAGCTTTGAATTTTCTTCAATTGTACAGGGAATAGCATTTTTACTGGTTACAATAGATATCTTTTCTAAACAAAATAATGTAAAGAAAAAACAGAGAAAAGTACCGGAAAAGCAAGAAACAGGAGTAACCTATGGCTAATACTATTCTCCGGATATGTTCACAAAGTGCTCCACTGCTTATTGCTGCTTTTGCAGCTCTTTTTTCAGAATATGCAGGTATGCTGAATATCGGTATTGAAGGGTTTATGCTCATTGGCGCATTTTCCGCTATTGCAACTGCCGTACTCAGCGGTTCTTTTTTCGGTACAGCTGCAGGAATTATCATTACCTGCATGATTTGCGGACTTTTTATCAGCTTCGGTGCATATTTAGCACTTAAATACCGCGCAAATATTTATGTCATCGGATTAGCAGCCAATCTATTAGCAGCCGGACTTGTGTCAGCATTAAGTACACACTTTTTTGGGAATCAGAGTATTATCAGTATGCCGACTGAACTCAGTATAGATCCCTTTATACTGAAAATAAGCATTGCTATAATCACTATCATACTGAGCGCCATTCTTTTATGGGGCAGGCTCTATACAAAAGCAGGAATCCGCTTAACAATACTTGGTACTAATACTGAATTTCTTGACAGCGTCGGTGTTAATACAAAAAAGTTAAAAATGATTGCAATGGGAATTTCAGGCGCACTGGCAGTATTTGCCGGAAGTTTATTATCATTACAACTTGGCGCTTTTGTACCAAATCAAAGCGGAGGCAGAGGCTGGATAGCCCTTATACTCATTTATGCCGGAAGTAAATCTATTATAGGAACAATTTGTGCAACGACAGTCTTTGTTATTATTGAAAACAGTATTGCGGCTGCACAAATTGGTGTAAAGCATCCTGCTGTTCTTATCGGATTGCCTTTTATTCTCGGTCTTTTGCTTATTATTGCAGAAAAAATTATTAAAAGAGTAATAAGAAAAATAATATTACATTGCGAAAACTAAAAATAAACCGCTTCCTAATCAATCTAGTCAGCGGTTTATAAAAAGGATAAGTATAAAAAATATAGGCTAGTTTATAAAAATTATACTTTTTAGTCTATAGTGATTTTTTCAAGGAGTGCTTTTAGTGCAGCCATATCTTCCGCAGTCAGCGTAACACCTTTCCCCATCTTTTCATGATCAGGAGACCAACTTCTAATATCAAATTTAGAAGGTCTTCCATTCCACGAAACTGCATTGAGTTCCAATGTCCATCCGCTTTTTGCAGTTGAAAGAACTCCGTACTTCTCTGTTATTTCATAGCTGAATTCATCTGCCATTTTTTCACTCCTTATCATTTATTACACTTTGAATTGACCTATTTCTTTGACTACGCCTTCAATATTATGTTTATTCTGTATACTGATATTATTGATTTCTTGTATTGCATTATCAATTTGTAACGCACCGGCAGCCATTTCATTCATACTGTCTGCTATCTTAGCCGTAAGAATATTCAATTTCTGCATCTCATTTACAACACCTTGTCCACCGCGCAATAATTGACCGGAACCACCGCTAACCTGAGCAGTAATCGTATTAATATCACGGATCGCAGTAAGAACAGCAGCACTACTCTTTTCCTGCTGACGCATCGTTTGCATCAAATAGTTACTCATATTCTTTACTTCATCTGACAGTGTAAAAATAGCATTAAACTTATCTTCTGTTATTTTTGACGAAGCGGAAAGAGACTCTATTTCTATTAAAAAGTTTTTCAGCGTTGCGGTAATATTTTTTCCTTGAGTACTTGATTCTTCTGCAAGTTTCCGTATTTCATCTGCAACAACGGCAAAACCTTTACCGGCTTCACCTGCATGAGCAGCTTCGATCGCAGCATTCATCGCAAGTAAGTTAGTCTGGCTCGCAATATTTTGAATAATATTTGAGGCATCCAAAAGACTGCCGGATTCTTCGGCGATCTGTCTTGTTACATTATTCGATTGTATGATGGTATCTTTTCCGTCTTCAGTCGCATTATTGAGATTAGCAATAACATTATTCGTTTTTTCAAGCGTTTGCATAATTGCTCTGATACTTGAAACCAATTCTTCAACAGCAGATGAAGAAGAGGAAACACTGATAGCCTGCTTTTCAATATCATTGTTAAGCAATTTTACGATACGTATAATTTCTTCAATAGTTGAAGTTGTTTCATTTACACTGGACTCTTGATGAAATGCCTGCTCTTTTACATCATTAATATTTGTATGTATCTGGCTAATTGATGATGCTGTTTCATTCATATTGATTGCAAGATCCTCACCGATACTATTCATTGTATAGGTACCGGACGCTACAGTTGCAATTGATCCGGCAATCTTTCTAATAGTCATATTGAAGGCTTCCGACAGTTGAGTAATTTCGTTGTTTCCTTTAATTGGAAGCCGTATTGTTAAATCACCCTTTTCATTTGCAATATTCTGCAAGGCTTTTACTACTGACAAGAGGGGTTTTACAATTCTTTTTAAAAGAAAATATTCTATAATTGAACTTAGTATGAGCAATACACAAGCAGCGAATACAATTAATTTTATATTGTATAAAAGAGAATCATTTATTTCAGAATTTTTTTTAAACGCAACCAATTTCCAATTATAATTCGGTAAATCCATCGTCTTCATTAACCATGTTGTGTTGTCCATAGTTATTTTTACGATATCGGTTTCCGATTTATCAAAAAATTCAAATGCATTTGTATTTACTTCATGAATATTTTTAAAAATAAAATCAGAATGAACAGGATCCGCTAAAATAATACCGTCATCTTGCATCAGCATCATATAACCGGTTTTACCTATTTTTATACTATTCACAAGCGCAACCAGCTTTTTCAATTGAATATCAATACCTAATGTACCGATTTTCTGTCCCATACTATCTTTAACAATATGAGACATTGTTACTACCGGAAGATTCCCTTCAGTGGAAGATATATAAGCTGGAGAAAGATAGTAATTATTGTTGTTATCGTGAATATACCACGGTCGTTTTAGAGGATTATAGCCGGCACCTAAACGGCTGCTGGTGGTAATATGACCACCCCATTTTGTACCAAAAAATATCGCAGTATAGTCAGGTTTTGCTTCACGCATTGTTTTTAACTGCATCCGAATTGTTCTTTCAGGTTCTCCGAATACAAGAGAATTAACTTCTACCGCTTTTGTTTTATTAATATAACTATGTATTGAATCATCCGCACTTTGTATATCAGAATGAGAGGTCAATGCCGTGATATCATATTTTACGGTATCCATAAACATATCAATACTGCCTGAAAGAGCTTTCATACTGGTAGTAACATCTTGTTCAAAATTTTCAAACTGTTCTTTTTGATTAATACTCACTAATAAGATTGAAATAGTAGCTATCAAAATCACCACTACAATAAAAAATGAAATAAAAATCTTTTTCCAAATAGGAACAAATCTTTTTTTATCTATAATCCCTCCCAGTCTTCCATGTTATTTAACAATTAGAACAGAACTATTACTGTTTATATGATATTATTAATACTTATTAGAAAATCAATAAAAAAGTATAATTAAAGATAAGATAGTTCATTAACTTTTTTTATATTTTATCACACGTTACCTTCAATAATAACTATTACATTTGTACAATATATAATACTATTCATTCATATCTTTATACAATACTTTCTAAAAGAATACAGCTTTTTTTTGTTTCTTGCAAGATTTTTTTTCATAAATGTAAAAATATGACTGTCATTTATTTTTTTTGAACTTTTGATGAATTTTTTTTCACTATTTATGAGACCGTAAAAAAGCATATAAATCAAATTATTTAATAATAAAATATCAACTTGCTTTTTTTCCGCTTACCGGTACCATAATAGTATGGCGAGAAAAAAGTACGGAACAACTGCGTGGGGTGCATGGTTTTTAGACATGCTCGCTTCCTATGACGGAGACGGGCGACTCAATCGCGGAAAAAGTTATGCAAATACCGGTAAGGTTGATTCCGTACATATAAGCGGTCGGCGGGTTGCCGCCCGTGTCGCCGGACACTATGATCCGTGGTATCATGTTGTTATCACATTTCCGAAATTGCCGCAAAAAACCGCCAAAAAAATTACTGCCATTTTTGAAAAAAATCCTATAGCATTAGAAGCACTTCGTTCCGGTATTATGCAGCCCGAACTCATTGAGGAATATAGAGAAAAAGACATCCGCTTAATACCGGCAAAGTGGACAGCAATTTCACGGAAATGCAGCTGCCCCGATTCAGGTGATCCGTGTAAACACGAAGCGGCGGTTTTGTTTATACTTGCACGGGAAATTGATTTTGACCCGCGACTGCTGTTTCAGCTTGCAGGGTATGACATCAATACTGCTATTCAGAGGGAAAGTCTTCACAAAGATTTTGCAAAAACGGAAACATCGCAGCTCTCTGACAATACGAATACGGCGGCACAATCCGAACAAAACCGCCAAACAGATACCGCAGCTGCCACTTTGGAAATAGAAGATCCGATACCGGCAAAACTACGAAATAAAAAAACCGTTCAAGAATTGCTTGAAAATACCGTAGCTTCCGATGCAGAAAATAATGCCGAGACAATGCCACCGGTCAAAAATAAGGTTCTCAGTTTTCCTTCGGCTGAATCCTACATTCCGCTTGTTACCGGTTTTCTGCCAGACAATCCCGCTTTTTCCGTTTCTAATTTTGTCCCCAAACTCACCGAATTTTATCATACGGTTTTGACCGCCTATGATTCCAGTTTTTATTCACTGGATGAACAGTACGATAATCCGCACCCTTTTTATGCTCATATTACAATCAGTACAAAAGCGTTATCAAAGAAAAAGGATACATTTCCGCTGTCAAAGACATCGCTGCTCACGATGAAAATTCATTTTTCAAAAAAATCGTTCACGGAATGTACGCTTTTGCAAGCAGGCGTATTGTTTGCGGCAAAACCGTTAGAGACGGCGGTTTTAAGTGAAGACTATTGTATTGCCTATTCCTTTTATCAGCTTGCAAAAAAAATTATTCGCGATTCAGCCTTTATTCCTGCCGTTAATGTTTCGGATAACCGGCTGTCTGTTTTTTGGAAACCGCTGATTGCGTCAACTGAAATTGCCGTTGCGGTAGATGAGTTTGCGAGTGTGTTAAGCCCTTCTTTTTTTCCGCCGATTTCAAAATGGGGAAAACGGTATTGTGCGGAATTACTTTTGACGGCGTATTTAACCGAATATGTTACGGCATTGCATTTCCGTCCGCGCCTCAGTTCGCATCCCGACAGAGAAATTGATGAGTTGTTTTTCAGCAATTACGAAATTGACACCCGTGTTCCCGGAAATAAAAATTTAGCAACGGTGATTTACACGTGGCTTTCGGTATTGAATTATCAGCAAGATGAATATGTGTATCGCCTCACTGTAAAAATTAAAGATACGGAAACAATTATGCTCTCCGCTGAAGTTGCAAAATCAGATGATATACATGCACGGTTTATTTCGCTGCCGGTTGCAGTAAAAAAAGAAAAAGACGCATCCCGTATTTTGAAATTCCCGATTGCACTTGCATCCTACATGCCGCAAATCGCCGAGCTTGCATCTAAAAAAAGTATTGCATTAAATTTTAATGCGGCAGGAACATTTTTACAGGATTCGGCAAAACTGCTTGAACGGTTCGGGGTGGAAATTGTGTTACCGAAAGCGTTACAAAAAACGCTGCGCATACAATCGGTTCTGTCGGTGAATACAAAAAACAAAAGTGCGGCGGTGCAGTCATTTTTGAAATTAACCGATTTACTTGCATACGATCATAAAATTATGCTGGGTGATTTTGAAATTTCATATAAAGAATTTCAAAAACTGGTAAAAGAAAATACCAAGCTGATAAAATTTAACGACAAATATGTACTGCTGGATCCCGAAGAAGTTGCGCAGCTCTTTTTCAATTATGAACACGCCGAAGAGCTTACCTCAATGGAAGTTATTCAATCGGTTTTAAGCGGACAAGCGGCAGTAACACCCGATGCGCAGCGACAAATTGATTCTATTTTTAAAACTGAAAATCTTTCCGTTCCGAAAGCCTTAAAAGCGCAGCTGCGCAGGTATCAGCATGAGGGTTTTTCATGGATGTATACCAATATAAAAAGCGGTTTCGGCTGTCTGCTTGCCGATGACATGGGGCTGGGAAAAACAATTCAGATTATTACGCTCATTCTTAAATTGAAAGAAACCGGAGCCTTAATCAAGGGCATCCTTATTGTGGTGCCGGCAAGTGTAATTGCAAACTGGAAACACGAAATACAAAAATTTGCACCGGCTTTGCGTTGTAATATTTATCACGGTGCCGGCAGAAAGTTAGACAACAAAAAAGATGTTACGCTCACAACCTATCACACTATGCAGAAAGATATTGAAAAAATTATTGCAGCTGATTTTCTGGGAACTATCATTGATGAAGCGCAAAACATAAAAAACACGCAGTCAAAATCGGCGCAGGCATTAAAAAAATTACAAACCGATTTTAGAATTGCCCTCACCGGTACGCCGGTTGAAAACAACCTTGAAGACATGCGTGCCATTTTTGATTTTATTTTGCCGCGGTATTTCGGTGATGCAAAAACATTCCGTCAAAAATGGCGTATCCCGATTGAGCTGCACGGTAATATCGAATGCAGTGAAGCCTTTAAAAAGATTAGCACTCCTTTTGTTTTGCGCCGGGTAAAAACCGACAAAAACATTATTTCCGATTTACCGGATAAAATTATTGCAAATAATTACTGTAATTTAACAGGGCGGCAAGTTGCATTGTATGAAGCCTTAGTTGCATCTCAACTCGGTAACGCAATGAAAGCCAATACACAAATAAAACGAACCGCGCTTATTTTGAAAATGCTCACCGGTCTTAAACAAATCTGCAATCATCCGAACGCATTTGATAAAACCAGTCCGCAAACCGCAAACTTATCGGGAAAGGTGAGCTCATTGCTTTTTTTGCTCAAAGAGATATTGGAAAACGGCGAAAAAGTATTGATTTTCAGTCAGTATGTTGAAACGCTTACAATCTTAAAAAAAGTAATTGAAGATGAATTGGATATTACCACCTTGAGTATTACCGGCAGAATGAAACCCGAAAAACGTCAGCAGAATGTTGATCAATTCCAAACGGATCCTTCGGAACGGATTTTGCTGATTTCCCTCAAAGCGGGCGGAACAGGTTTGAACCTTACCGCTGCAAGCCGCGTAATTCATTTTGATTTATGGTACAACCCTGCCGTAGAAGATCAGGCAACCGACCGCGCATTCCGCATCGGTCAGCAAAAAACGGTCTTTGTACATCGGCTGATTTGTGAAGGTACTTTTGAAGAAAAAATTGATGCAATGATCCAAAAAAAGCGCGGCATTGCCGATGCGGTCTCCGGCGGAGAAACATGGATTTCACACCTGAGCAACGAGGAATTAACTGAAATTTTACGACTGGAAAAATAAAAGAACGGGGTATGAATTTTTCATATTATAAGTTCTATCCATTCAGTACCAACTAAGCAATACCAATTAAAATTTCTTGAAAAAATAATTCTTTATAATAGCTCATATAAAAATCATAAGATTGAACAAAATAAGAATATTTATTAAAAATAAAATAAGACTTATTTATATTTGCATACCGGATGAAATATTATTGATAAATACACCTCATTTTTGAAATTTATTTTTTTTAGGACTTAAAGAAATAACAAAAATATGCTATAATTTTTAAATGTACGATTAAACTTATTGATAGAGAGGAAAGTAATAATACGAAACAACACATATTTCAGTAATTAAAAATATTTATGCAGGTATACCTGCACATATCTAATATTGAACGTCATAATAAAAAGAGAAGCAAATACTTTTACCGCATTGGTAAATAAAAAATGAATTAGAATCATCGTTCTTATTCATTTAATATAAGTGACTGCGTTTACATGAAGCAGTATATAAAATATCGGAAGGGTATATTCTTTCTTTAGCATAGAGTAAGTACATTTATGCAATAAGAAAACATATCTGTTCCGGTTGAGGAGTGGTTGGAATATATGAAACACAAAACAAGCAATGCTTCTAAGCGGTATAGTCAAAAGTACTTTTCAATTAAGTATAAAATGATGATTATATTTGGTATCTTACTCTCTTTTACAGTTATCTTATTGAGCATTATCGCTATCAAGATAACACGGAAAGCTGTATACGAAAAAGTCGAAAAACATCTTACAGAAAAAGCAATTGATGCGGCGCAAATAATCGATTCGCGCATGAAACAAGAACTTATTTATCTTGAAACAGTCGGACGCATGATTTTTCACGATAAAACATTAAATTACTTTGAACGTGCCAAAATGCTGGAGAAAGAAGCAGAGTCAGCAGGCTTAGCAGGTTTATATGTATGTGATACAAAAGGAAATGCCTATATTTCTACCGGAAAAATCGTGTTTATCGGTGACCGTGGATATTATAAAAAGTGCATGGAAGGAAAAAATTTTATCACAGAGCCATATAAAGACCGTTTAACCAATAAACTGGTTGTAACTGTTGCTTCCCCTATTTATGATAAAAATAAAAAAATAACCGGTGCTATTGTTACCGATTTTGACGGCTTAATATTAAACCGCTATATTACAAATATTACAGTAGGAAAAACAGGCGGTGCATACGTTCTTGGGAAAAGCGGAACAACCATTGCTGACCGCGACCCTGAAATCGTCAAAAAAATGGAAAACAACACCGAAATGGCAAAAACAGATCCATCATTTAAAACAATCGCAGCATTTGAACAACGAGCATTAGCTGAAAAAACTCCTGCAGTGGATTATTTTTATTGGGACGGAACGCTTAATATCGCATCTTTTGCACAAGTACCAACTACCGGATGGGCTGTGATTGTCTGTGCTGATGCGGTTGACTTTACAGGAACCATTACATGGCTTCGAAAAACACTTACAATTACAAGCCTCACTATTCTGCTTATATCACTCATACTTATTTTTCTTATTGTAAAAAAAATAATAAAACCAATTGAAAGTGTTGCAATAGCACTAAAAAATATTGCACAGGGAGACGGCGACCTCACCGTTCGTCTGCCGGTTAAAGGCAGTGATGAAGTCAGTGCCGTATCACGCTATTTCAACAAAACAATTAAAAAAATACAAACATCAATGCAATCAGTACTACATAATACAGGAAACATGAATGAAATCGGGCAGACACTTGCCGGAAATATGACTGAAACAGCAAGTGCTGTTAATGAAATTAGTGCTAATATTGAAGGCGTAAAAAACCTTGTTATCAATCAAAGAGCAAGCGTTAATGAAACCTCTGCTACAATTGAAGAAATATTACGCACAATAAAACAACTCCATCAAAGTATTGAATACCAATCAGCAAATATTACTCAATCATCTTCAGCAATAGAACAGATGATAGCAAACATCACTTCTATCGGCAGAATGTTAAAAGATGAAAACGGAACCGTACAACGGCTGAATGACAAAACAATTATGGCGAAAAATGGAGCAAAATCGGCTAACGTTGAATCAAAGAAAATAGGAGAAAAATCATCAGCATTACTTGAAGCGGCAACAATTATTCAAAAAATTGCAAGTCAAACAAATCTCTTAGCAATGAATGCCGCCATTGAAGCAGCACATGCAGGAGATACCGGTAAAGGCTTTGCGGTTGTTGCAGACGAAATTAGAAAACTGGCAGAAGAATCAAATGTACAAGGAAAGAGAATTGCCGGCACAATAAAAGAAACAACAGAAATCATTACCGTTATTACCAATAATGGTAAAGATGCCGAAGTGATTCTTGATGATGTATTCTCTCTCGTAAAAGAAACATTGCAACAAATTATACATATCGTTGAAGCAATGCGTGAACAAGAACAGGGCTGTCAAGAAGTATTAATCGCCTTAAAAGATATCAATGCTATTACCAGTGAAGTAAGAGACGGATCACTAGAAATGGTAAAAGGGGGAGAACAAATTGCTCAAGAAATGGGCAGACTTGATGACATGACCAGTGTCATTGGTGATAGCATGAACGAGATGGCCGCAGGGACTGCTCAAATTAACAACGCAGTACAAGATGTAAATGATCTGTCTCAGAAGAATAAAGAAAGCATTACGAATCTTTCCGGTGAAGTGCATAAATTTAAAGTGTAAGGTAGGTATTTAGCACTTAGCTATTTGCGACTCTGTTTGAAAATATGTATGAGCCTTTCATGTATAACTAAATGTATCAAACAATATCCAAAAAGCTAATAGCAAGAAATTCTGCAATGAAGCGATTGCAACTTGAATCTTAACAACGGTTCATTGATGAATAAAAAACGACAGTTACACAAAATTAATTACAGACTCGAATTATTGCCTATACTTTAAACTTACTCATGGCATCCGACAAGCCTTCAATACTGTTCTTATTGTGCTGTGTCAGATTATTGACTTCTTGTACAGAACGATTGATTTGTGAAGCTCCGGCTGCCATTTCATTCATGCTTTGCATAATAACACGCGTCAATTCATCAAGATTTCGTATCTCCTCTGCAACATTTTCACCGCCTCTCAGCATTTCAGCTGAACCGGCTTTTACCTCTGTAGTTACTCCGTCTACACTTTGAACTAAATCAAAAAGACGATTGCTGTGTTCTTGTCTGGTTTTTGCAATTTCCATAATATCAGCACTTCTCTGTTTGACCGCACTAACCTTTGCAAACATTGACATAAAAGTTTCACCAATATTTATTGAAGATTCGGATACCTTTTCAATTTCTGCACTCAGTGTTTTTAATGCTGCGGTAATCACTTTTCCCTGAGAGCTTGATTCTTCGGCAAGTTTACGGATTTCATCGGCAACAACAGCAAACCCCTTTCCAGCTGCTCCTGCATGGGCAGCTTCTATTGCAGCATTCATTGCTAAGAGGTTTGTTTGTGATGCAATATTTTGAATAATCGCACTTGCTTCCAAAAGACTCCCTGATTCTTCAAGAATTTTTTTTACTTCATGTTCAGATTCTGAAATTACTTTCCGCCCTTGAGACGAATCAGCAACCAATGCATCTATAAGATCATCATTACTATGTAAAATACTTCGGGTTTGAACTGTAATTTTATCACTGTCTTCAATAACACCTATTAGATGCCGAAACATCTCCACCTGATTGCCAATCCCTTTGTCAAGACTGTGAATCGTTTGTATAATTTCTTCCATTGTGGAAGCTGTTTCAGACACTCCATTACTTTGATTTACAACTTGAACTTTTACCCCTTCAATCGTACTGCTTATTTGTTTTATTGAAGTTGCTGTTTCGGTCATGTTACTTGAAAGCGTTTGTCCGATTTCCGACATATCTTCGGTATTACTGATAACAGAAGAAATAGAATTCCGTATTTTCTCAATAGTGTCATTGAAATATCCTGAAACTTCTGTAATTTCATCATTTCCTTTGAGGGGAAGACGAACGGTGAGATCTCCGTCTCCTTGAGAAATATTTTTTAATGCTTTTGCAACATTACTAATCGGCTTTACAATACTCAGCGAAACAATAAAAATAATTATTAAGGCAGCAACATCCATAAAGCAGCTCAAAATAATCAATATGCGTCTTAACCTATCTATTGTTCCTAAAAACTCATGTACAGGTGCTGATATACAAACCGTCCAGTCGGTGTGTTCCATTTTGGCAAAAGTTGCAATTTTAGTAATACCGTCCCAGCTGTAAAAATCAATGCCTGCTACATCGGCACTGATAGCCTTTTTTATAAAGTTTGAAAGCGGGGCGAGCCTTTCATCTGTTTTTTCGGCTTCTACAACATTATAGCTTGTTTTTACCAGTTCAGGGTCTTTATCTGCAATACTATGACCGTCACGGCTGACAATGTACGCTTCACCGGTTTTACCGACAATAACATCTTTGATATATCTATTTAATATAAAACCGTCAAAATCAGCACCAATGACCCCGATAATTTTTTGATTATGATAAATAGGAACTGCAACCGTTAGGCATAGCTCTTGTGTTATACGATCTTTATACGGATCTGAAATAAAAGGTTTACCGCTCATGGCTGTTTTATAATAGTCTCTATCGGCAACAGACACAGGACTTCCGTTTGTGCGCTGCCAAAACCCTTTAGCATCACAGAAGTAAATATCAATGAGATCCATTTCTTTTGCTTCTTTTTCCAACATAATTGCCATATCAACATAGGTGAGACCTTCATGTTGTAATAAAGTTCGTCCTAACATCTGCAAATAGTAGATTTCTTTTTCAAGATTTGCATCAATTATTTTTGCTGCATCTACCGCCTTTGCTTTAAGATGGACTTCTATTTTTTCATATACCGCACTCCGCGCAATTTTCACTGCTGCTGTAGTAAGGATTGCAACAACTATTGCCGTAAGCAAGCCGAATACAAGCATAAGCCGGTATTTAATTGAAAAAAGCTTTTTTTTCTGTACAGTATTTGTTGTTTTCATATTTCTTTTATCCTTCTCAAAGAAAGATCTTGAATGATCTCTATATTTTGCTGCGTTAGACTGTTAACTTCCATTACGGCGTTGTTAATTTGCGGAATACTGAATACCATTTTGATAACACCTCATGATAATAATTGTATACTTTTTCTAACATCTACAAAAAAGAGTTAAAATTGTATATTTTCTCGTACTACCGCAAATATGCATTTTAAAATAAAAATATCTACTTTCAGTTTCGGAAATAAACTCAATATATTAAGTAATTTATTCTATAATATTGGTATCTATCCACTCTCGTATTCCCATTGCGGAAGCAGTTTTTTTATGTATAATTTCCTCTATGATTACTACAATTAAAATGTTTTTTGCCGGAGCTTTTATCGGTATGGCAAATGTCATTCCGGGGGTTTCAGGCGGTACAATCGCAGTAATTTGCAATGTATATGACAAATTACTGACTTTGAGTTCGTTGAATATTAAAAAAATAAAACCGTTATGGAAAGAATTGCTTATTTTACTGCTCGGCATCGGTGCCGGGCTTGTCGGTTTTGCGAAAATAATCACGATTATTTATCAAGCCTATCCTGTACAAACAAATTATTTTTTTATCGGGATAATTATGGGCAGTGTTCCTTTTATTTACAGTAAGGTGAAGCCTGCGCTTCCGGTTAAGGATGCCAATGCCGAACCAAATGAGCTGAGAAGGGCGCTTCCCGGTCAGGTATTAGGCTGGGCGTTTACCGGTTTTATTTTTATCGCCGGGTTATATTTTTTACAACGAAGCGGTATACAGGCAGCGGCTATGGCTTCCGAATCTTCTGTACTGTTAACGGTCAAACTTCTCTTATTGGGCGTAGTGGCAGCCTTTACCATGCTGATTCCGGGTGTGTCAGGTTCATTCATCCTGCTTATACTCGGTGCATATCAAATGATTATGCAGGCAGTTGCTGATGGAAATATGCCGCTGATTATACCCCTTGGTATCGGGGCGTGTATCGGTCTGGCGGCTGGAGCTCGGCTTATTACCTTTTTAATGGAAAAGTTTCCTGTTCCCGTATACAGTGTTATTATCGGGTTGGCGCTCGGTTCCATACTGTATTTAATGCCCCGCACCTGTCAGCCGCTGATGATGCGGTTGTTGTCGGTCGGAATCTTTTTAATCGGATATATTCTCGTTTCCTTTTTTACAAAAAAAGAAATGAATACCCCTCTACAAGAAGGAGAATCTCATGTTTGAACATCAAAACATTTCAGCTGAATCGGTGAATAGTATTATTACGCCGTTTTCACAGTTTGCAGAGCACGGTGTGCTTGTTACTGCCGGCAGCGGCATTGAAAAAGGACAGTGGAGTACCATGACTGCGTCATGGGCATTGGCAGGATATTTATGGAACCGTCCGACGGCAGCGCTTTTTATCAAGCCGCAGCGGTATACCGCAGAAATTGCTGATGATGAAGATTATCTGACCGTTTCGTTTTTAGACTGGAAAGATGAAAAAATGCTTGAGGCATTGAAAGTATGCGGTACAACATCAAGCCGTACCGGCGAAAAGGCAGACAAAGCGGGACTTACCCCCATACTGCATGATGACGGCATTATCGGTTTTGAAGAAGCGAAGCTGACGGTTTCATGCCGGAAGATCTATTGCAGTCAGCTTGATTCCGATTTGTTTTTGGATCCGCAAGTGATTATCGACTGTTATCCGAATAAAGATTTTCACTATGTGTATTTTTGTGAATTGAGAGATGCGTATATAAAAAAATAAAAAGCGGAAATTTTTTCAGCCGTTCCTTTTTCTATGATTCATTATGTCTTTAGAATCGCAGCCCTGTACTGAACCGGTACAGGGCTTTTTTTTAGTCGAGGCTTTATTTAGAAGTCTTTTAGGAGGTTGATATGCATAGTTTAAATTC
>PDWI01004422.1_pt1 | contig 18864 bp, 16 predicted proteins | sample 1430891 | NCBI WGS metagenome assembly PDWI01 (sample SAMN01162508, study PRJNA174530) | Oral metagenome, whole genome shotgun sequencing project. | biome: Marine environment; feature: Marine mammal; material: Swab sample of the gingival sulcus; isolation source: swab sample of gingival sulcus...
GCTAAGAACAATTCATCCCTGCGCTTTTTTTCCCGGGCTTCATACGCCAAACGCATCTTTTTATCTTCGCTAAAATCAATATACTTTTGATGAACGCAACCAAAAACAGGATCTTCTTTTACCAAAACTTCCATAATATCCTCCTTCCTTGCATCACCTTCACATTGAAAAAAACAGGCCCATTTATCTAAGCGTCCAGAAAAGGGCAATTTTTGCAAATACTTTGGAATTTCATAAAAATGAAACTGTAAATCTCTGGTCAATAAATACTCAGGATGATTTTTCTCTGTAACCACAAAACAACTATGGGGCTGTTTCAGATCCTCAAAAATTGTAAAATCAAGAATATTGATACAAATTACAGCACACAACGCCTCATAACTTTCCCCCTCTTTTAACTGGCTTTGATACAGCCGTGCCCAATAATACAGGGAGCGACGGATATAAAAAATCTGCCGGCTCGTCTGGATCTCTACGTTAATGATACGTTTATCCTTAGCCTCGGCCCGGACATCAAGAATACTCTGTTTATCATTCTGGAACTCCTGGAGATTGAAAGGATTCTCAATAGTCACCTTTTCTACAGGATCAAACCCGGAGTCTATGAGATGCGCATTGATAAAATCCCGAAGCAGCTCCTCATGTCCTTTTGAACCCAGCAGATAGCGCACAAACATATCTGATGTTGGAACAACTGATTTTTTCATCATAGAAATAAAATACCACAAGAACAAAGAGCTGACAAGCAAAGCCTCGCTCTTCCGCAATGCTCACCCTCTATTACCAGGCACCTCAAAAGAACACAATTCAGTCAAGCAATACAACGTCTTCCTTCACTCAAGAAACTGTGGAAAATTCTCGCTCGCAACAAGTTTCCCATCGGGCAATACCCAAAGTGCAGCACAATCAGTAAAATTTTTCAAAAACTGTCGTCCCTTCTTAGGACCCATAATGAACAGAGTGGTCGCCAGGGCATCAGCCAGTTCAGTGCTCGGCGCAATGACCGTAACCGCAATACTTTTGGTCGCTGAAGCAAATTTTTCAGGATCGAGAATATGATGGCTGCGCTCCCCGCCCTCTTCCACCGAATCAACATACTGATAATAATCTCCTGAACCACAGACAGCGGCATTTGCAACCTCAATCACCCCGAGAAACCCTTCCCCACGCGGATCTTGAATACCCACCTTCCAGATACGCTCACCATAACAGTAAAAATCGCCGCTGGCCTCAATAAGAGCACTAGGTACCCCAGCCTCTTTGATTGCAGCAGCAGCGGCATCGACAATACTGCCTTTGGCAAGACCGCCAAGATCAAGAGCCATACCTGAAATAGGCAAGAAAACAGTGCGCTCGGCCACATTGAGTGCCACCTTGCGATAATCCACGAGATGAGCAACGCTCTTCGAAATCTTTTCTCTATAGTACTGGGGATAGATGGTCACTGCACCAATGGTAATATCAAAGACCCCTTTGCTCTGGGCACAAAAACAAAGTGCCCGTTCGATAAGACGAAAAGCAGCCAGAGAGACCTCTCCAGGAGCCTTTCCTGCAAGACGGTTCACATTAGCAACCGACCCAGCAGTATTACGATGGCTAAAATCCCGTTCCAGCTCGGCAATTACGTCAAAGGCATCACTGGCCGCCTGGTCGGCAATGCTGACTGAAGCCCCTTCGAGCTTGAGATGCACGATACCCCCCATGGCAAGGTTCGCAAAGGTATGTACCTCGTGCTCGTCTTGTAACGATGCTCGTTGCAAAGAAGTCGCAGCCTGTTGTCGAAAAAAACCAGCACCCAAGACCAGACTGAAAACAGTGCCAACCACAAGAATTGCACTCACCCAATACAATATCCTGCTTTTTTTTCTTCGGGCAGCACTCACCACAAGAGGAAGACAGGAGCATAATCCCAAGGCCCCGGCAAGACTGATAGCCCGGGCTGCAGAACCTGTCCACTGCACAAAAAAACCGCTGCCAATGGGACCCAGCAAAAATCCGGCACTTGCAGCCATCTGAAAGACTCCCATGGCCTGACCCTTGCCCGCACCGTACTCTGTAACCCGTGCCAGCGACGAAGGCAGAGAGAGAGCCGTCCCCACCCCCATGACCAAACCGGTAACAACAAAGGCTTCTATCGTTGTACAATAACCAACCATAACCAAGGCAGCAGCACTCATTGTCATGCCACCCAGGATAAGTAGGGTACGGTCAAAACGATCAGCAAAACGACCACTGTAAGGCAAAAGCAGACAACTGACACCACCAGGAACAGCAACCAAAAGCCCGGTCAACCAATCCGGGCAGTCCAGCCGCTGCGTGAGTAAAATTGGGAAAAAGACCAGCAGTGAGGAAATCCCCAAGGTGCGGCCAAAGACCGCAACCAGCAACGCCGTCCGGGAAACACCTGCATCTCCAGAATTAACAGAATCGAAATTCGCTGATTTTCCAAGAACTCGGCAAGACACTTTGCCGGGAAAAAACAGCAAAACCACCGAGGCCGCAAGCAATAACCCGGCAACAACAAACAAAACTCCATCAAGCGCAAGCCAGGAAAACAACACCCCACCAAAGGCCGGACCAAGAAAAAAGACCATATTGGCGGCAGCAGTGCTCCAGCCAAATACCCAGCCTTGACGTTCTGGAGGGGTAATTTTGGCAAGATAGCCCAAAAGAACAGGCTTGAGTATTCCAGAGCAAATTCCTAAACCAAGCTGAATGGCCAGAAGAGCATATTGGCTGGGAAAGAGGCGATACAAAAAGACCAAAAATGCAGCACAGCAGGTCGCACCAAATAACAGGCGTTGCGGAGAATAGCGATCAGAAAAGGCACCAGCAAGGGGCGCTAAAATCAAACGAGCCAGGAAATACCCAGAAAATACCAACCCCAGCCAACCACCGGGCCAGTTATTGCGAAAAGCAACGAGAGGAAAAACAAAGAAAAAAACGCCAACACCAAGAGAAGAGAGGAACAGCACTGCGATCGCAGAGTTGACCGCAGAGGCAATGTTCCCCTCTTGATTCTTCGTGGGCGTTATCGACATCCTTTAAGAAAAAGGAAAAATCAACGTGCCTGCTCAAGTGCTCTGGCTACGGCAAGCTTAATGCCGCCAGAAGCCAAGGTAGCCTTGGCAACAGAGTCAACAGAGGTACTCTGTGCGGCAACGATGGCTGCCGGAATTTTCTCTTTAACGGTGGCGTTACGTGTTCCTTGTTTGCCCTTTTCGGTCTGCTTGAAAGTAACCACTTTGATATCACTGATTTTCCCACCGGCAATGGTCACTTCAACATCAATGGCACCAGGATGTTTGGGCGGCTTATTATAGCCTGGAGCACTGCCCTTATAGACACCATCTTTATAGGCAACAGTAGCCTTATGCAAGGCCTCGGCAACAGCCAGCTCAATGCCTACCGAAGACAACGAGGCCTTCGCAATAGAATCAACATCCAAAGACTGCTTGCCGACAATAGCCGCAGGAATGGATTTCTTGGCCTCTTCATTATACTTGGCCTGCTTGCCTTTTTGGGTCTGGACAAAATCGGTAATTTTTATGTCGGTGATGGAGTTGGCATCAACAGTCACCTCAACAGCAATATTTCCAGGATGTTTTGCGGTATTTCTACCAGGAGCAGATCCTTTATATACTCCAGGGGTATATTTATCAGCAAAACTGTTTCCTGCAAAAAGACCAACAAGAAGTAAGGCTCCCAAGCCAACCAATACTCTCTTCATTATACAATCTCCTTTATATTCTCTAGTCAGACATTACAAGGAAAGTTACAGCTCCTTGCACAACATATGACCTGCATATTGCAACAAGAAAACCATACGAAAACTTTCCACACCATTGTCAAACCACATGGTCAGGACACAAGCCCGACGAAAAGGCCTACAAGGACCTTGTGGTATTGTACAAGAAACATCATTATTTACAAGAAAAGTTAAGCTTTTTCTTATTTTTCTCCTGAAAAAGCCTGCATCGCCAAAAAATACCAAAAAAAATCACGCCCAACACAGCAGACCCAACATATTGAAATAGTTCATTATTTAAACACCACCCTATAGGAGCTTTTCAGGGATACGTTTTTATTTATCTATGATTACACCAAAATTTATGGTAAAGCTGGATTCATCTTTTGCTACTTAGGGGAAAGGCCGCTGGTCTCAACAAAGAGATTTTCTTCTTTTTTCAGGCACAGCTTCACCACGCTTTTCCATGGGTCTCTCGCCTTGTTCAAGGCGTTGTGCACAATGTGCCAGACCCTGACAAAAGACTTCTTTGGTTTTTCGTAGCTCTTGCGCATTTCACTATCCACCCGCAGTACTTAAGGAGAGGTTATGAGCAGTATAGTGGAACGAAGCCCGCCCCAGTAATACGCACAATTGCAGGAATGTTTCTGGCCTTTTCCGGGGAACCAACAAAAGCAATAATGTTGGGGCCCTTGTTTTTATAAAAATTGCAAAACTGTATTGTTTTCTCAAAGAAACTTAGTTTCCTTTAGAAAACAACCCTGCTATCACGACTTTTCCAGATGTTTTAGAAGGGAGTTCTGCAATGACAAACAGCAGACCTTAACAGAGGAGACAGACTATGGAGAGAGTTGCATTGTTCTGGGATCGCTTATGGCAAATGCATGAAGAAACAAAGGCATTGGTATTATTTCGCCCCAAAAGCATGGTTCGCCACTACATCTATAACAACAGCAACACAAAGGATGAGAAACAAGAAAAAGAAGCATCTCTTGCCGATGAACTGGAATCAGCACCAGGCGAGCACATTGATCGCCTGAAAACCGGACCTGGTGGTGTCGATGAAGAAGACCCCAAAGACTTTAGTATGCGTCAAAAAGTCGGTCTACTGCTTGGCCCGGCACTCTTTCTTTTACTGCTCATCATCCCGACACCCGCAGGAATGACCCCTGAAGCCCAGAAAATGGCCGCAGTTGCAGCTCTTATGGCCACTTGGTGGATGAGTGAAGCTATTCCCATTCCGGCAACATCCCTGTTGCCTCTGGCGTTGTTTCCGCTGCTTGGTATCATGCACACCAAAAAGGCCGCTGCACCGTATGCCTCACACTTAATATTCCTGTTTATGGGCGGTTTTATCATTGCTCTTGCTATGCAGCGCTGGAACCTGCACCGCCGTATTGCAATGTTGATTGTCAAGCTCATCGGCTTTTCACCGAGTCGTCTCATTTTTGGTTTTATGATCGCCACTGCAGCCCTGTCAGCCTTTGTTTCTAATACGGCAACAACAGTTATGATGATGCCCATCGGCTTGGCAATTATTGCCCACGTCGTCGCCGAAGGAAAGAAAACCGGATTGGATCAGAAAATTGATTTCACCCCTGAAAACTTCAACTTTGGCCTTAACTTGATGCTCGGTATTGCCTATGCTGCGTCTATCGGTGGTATTGCGACCCTGATCGGTACACCGCCGAACACCGTTCTTGCTGGCTATCTAAACAAAACCTTTGGTTATGAAATCACCTTTGCCACCTGGATGATGGTTGGTGTGCCCCTGACTGCATTATTTCTCCCCATCTGTTGGCTGTGGCTGACCAGAATTGCCAACCCAATGAAATTAAAGAAAGTTCCTGGAGGTCGTGAACTCATTGATCAGGAACTCAGGGAAATGGGCCCAATGAGTACTGGCGAGAAATGGACCGCACTGGTTTTTGCTCTGACCGCCTTTGGCTGGATCTTCAGAAAGAAACTCGGTTTCATCTTCCCTGAACCCAAGCTGGTTACTGATGCTGCCATCGCAATGACCGGTGCTCTGGTACTCTTTTTGATACCAATCAACATGAAAAAAAGTATTTTTGTTATGAACTGGCATTGGGCCAAGAAAATGCCTTGGGGCGTTCTGATCCTGTTCGGTGGTGGTCTTTCGATGGCAGCCGGCTTTAAGGCCACAAAACTTGCGGCATGGATCGGAAATCAAGTCAGCCTGCTTGAACATGCACCAATTATCGTTTTAATTATTGCAGTAACCACGCTGATTATTTTCCTTACAGAGCTGACCTCAAACACTGCGACCTCAGCAATGATTATGCCAATTCTCTCAGCTGTCGCCATCGGTCTTGGCCAGAATCCACTGTTACTCATTGTTCCGGCAGCAGTAGCCTCTTCATGTGCCTTCATGCTTCCGGTGGCAACACCACCAAATGCCATTGTTTTTGGCTCAGGGTACGTCACCATCCCGCAGATGGTGAAAAGCGGTATTGGGCTCAATATCATAGGTATTGTACTCACCGTAATCCTCACCTACCTTGTTGTTGTTCCGGTATTTGGCATTGACATTGGTGTCGTTCCCGATTGGGCAGCCGCCTTGGCCAAATAAAAACAAACTCTTGCGCACGGTAGTAATAACGCCACTGCGTGCCGCATCATTTCCCCGCCGGGAAGAGCAACTCTTCCCGGCGGTACTTTCTTCAAAAAATTGTCTTTGTTGTTTTTTCGCCCTTTTTTTACTCCAAGTCCTGTTATTCCTTGACAATAAGACCCTCGTTTTCTAAATAATTTTACCGGAGCAATACGGGGTGTTTTTAGGCAGCCCAGATATCTGCACTGAAAGACATTCCCCCACAGACTTGATCTTGCGATCAGGTTCCCTCCTTTTCAACATTGAAGATCAACAGCGAAAAGGGCCGCCAGAACTGTTCTGGATAGAGTTTTTTTTGCGATACTATTTTAAGGAGACGCACGCATGGCAACCCGTGAGGAACTCGAAGAACAATATGACGACTGTCAAGAGACCCCCGATTACGTAGCTGTAGCCATAGGGGCCTTCCAGGATCTGGACGACAAAGACTGGGCCGAAGAGGTCTATGAAGAAGGCGAAGACTGGGCGGCTACAGCTCAGGATTTTCTGGCTCTTGCCAACGGCGCAAAAATCATCTACGACGATGCCGACAAAGCTGCCGAATTTATGGACAAGGCGAAAGGTGCCTGTCGTAGTGCCGGCGAAATGACCGAGATTGCGATAGCTCTGGCCGAAGCAGACAACAAGGAATCAGCCAGAGAGATGTTCATTGCCGCTGCCGAAAAAACCACCAAAGCCGCAGAATACCTCAATCTTGCCCGTAAAATCAGTGAACTGCTTGATGACAAGGAACTGGCTCAAGAAATTGGTGGTAAGGCTCAGGAAAAATGTACGACGCCTGCCGATTTCGCCGATCTGGCTCGAGGACTGCTCAAGGATTTTGACGATGCTGAGCGTGCCCAACAGGTTCTGGTTGAAGCCGCCGAGAAATGTACCTCCGGTGCTGATTTTGCGGCTCTGGCTGCAAGCGCAGGAGAACTCTTTCCCGAAACTGATCTCGGCCAACAACTCTATTCTTCAGCCGAAGAAAAGATTGCGTCTGGCCTGGAACTGGGAAATCTTGCCAAAGAGGCCGTGGCCGCCCTCGGAGACAAGAACTACGGAACCACCTTGTTTACCCGTGCCATTGATATGATTGCCGACGGCAACGAGTTGATGCAGCTGGCTCCAATGATCAAGGAAGCCATCGAAGACCAGGCACTCACTCTCGCTGCCTATACCAAGGCTGGAGAACTCTACGGCAGCTATAATGATCTGGTAAAACTGGGCGAGGCGATCTTAAAAGATACCGAAGCAACAGAAGCCGCAGCAGCTGCCTATAAAAAAGCAGCGGCCGCAGGTGCTGAAGCCCCGAAACTGGTGGCTATTGCCAAAAAACTCGCCGATGAAATCAATGATGCTGATGGAGCCATTGAAGTATTACATCTCGCTGAAAAAGCAGTAAAAACCAACAGTGAATTCCAAACCGTGGCCGAAGCAGTACTCGAATACGGCAAAGAAAAGCAATGGCTCGACGACATTGCCCTGCAAAAGGAAAAGCGGGTTCAGTTCAAAGAAAAATACGACGACTACATCAAACGGGAACAGGCCGCAATGAACGGTGCCACCCTGAGAAAACTCGGGCATCAGGTCATGACTGAAACCGAAGACCATCCCTATGCCCGCAAACTCTTTGCCAATGCCGAAAAGCAGGCTCTGTACTTCGATGATTATATGGAGCTTGCGGACTGCATTGCCCAGGATCTTGGAGATAGCAGCTGGGCAGGACGTCTTTATAATGAGCGTTTTGAAGCCGCTGGCGAATTTGTGAAAAAACGCAATGTCGTCAAAGCCATTGTTGCGAACCTGGAAAACACCCAGACTGCGGCAGAGCTGTTAAAGCGCATGGAAGCCGAATGCGAAGATGCTGGCGACTACATTAAGCTGGGTGCCACAGTCAAAGAACTGCTTGACGATGAGGCCTGGTGCCGTGCCCTGTACCAAACAGCACAGGTTGACTGCAAGGATCGCTTTTGCCTATTAACTTTGGCAGGCCGTGTTCTTGAAGATCTCAAAGATCACTCCTGGGTTGAAGAACTCTACACCATGGTAAGCGGCCAATGCGGAGGAGACCGGCTGAAAAACGAGCATTTCTTCCAGATCATCACCTTCCAGACCGAAGACAAAGATCTACTGCGGAGCATGCACCAAAAAATGGAACAACAATGCACCGCCCCTCTTGATCTGATCTATCTGGCAGAAAGTGTGCTGCGACGTTTTGCAGACAATGGCTGGGCAGAAAAAATCTACCGCAAGGCAGAAAAAGCCCCAGGCATGAATCGGGAATTAACCTTCACCCTGGCAGCAAGCATCGAGCAGCATCTTGAAGACCATAACTGGGCGGGTTCAATCCGTTCCAAGTAATTTTTTCTTCTCCCTCCCCGTGTCCCCAGGATGCGGGGAGGAAATACTGAAACCTATCGAAAATTTTAAGAGTTAAGGCACCTGGCTCCTCAACTTCCCAATCTATTGCGCTGTCACTTATCCTCGTCAATTCGCCAAATCAGATTTCCTGTCACAAATCGACAACACCTCTCCTACTCCTTGTAGAGCAACGTCTTTCCTGAGCCCATCGGACAATTGATATTTTTTTACGAAACGATCAATGATGTGTGGTGTAATGTTTCCCTGAATTATCGCCAACCAAGCGACGATGGCCCCGAACCCCGATATGACAGGTCGTACACCTGGTATCAGAGGCAAAGGCTGAACCGCCATCATGACAGGCTCCGCAATACCCGCCATCATAGAGCGTTGCCATTGTGAAATCATCATTCTCTTCGACAAGACCCGCCTCCATTTCAAAAAGATCGTCATGGCAGTCATCACAGGACAAACCAACATCGACGGTATGGGTGGAATGATTAAATATCACCGCCTCGACAGGCTTCGTCCAAACGATAGGGTCCTCGGGTCCATATTCTTCTTCATCGTACTCTTCTTCACTCCCTGTCTCGGTGGCACACACCGCCACAAAGGAAAACAGCACCAAACCAAAGGCCCAAAGCAATACTTGTTTTTTCATATCGTTCACCTTATGGGAAGATTCCTGACCTCACTCCCTACAATGCCTTCAATCAGGCATTGGTATAAAAGATATTGGGCAGAGCACCGATCTCTGGACGAAGTACCCATACCAGGGTCTCGGGGGCATGAATCAACTTGAACACTCTGCTTTCAGGGTCGGCAAGATTTCCAAAGATACGGACATCGGCAGGACAGGCCTCAACACAGGCGGTGTCTTTCATCCCTTTGGCCAACCTGGTATCAAGACAGAAATTACATTTATCGACAGAACGAATCTCTTCTTTGAAGTATCGGGCGTTGTAAGGACAGGCCGTCATACAGGTCTTACAGCCAATACAACGTGATGGATCCATAACCACAATGCCGGTCTTTTTATCCTTCCAGGTCGCCGTGGTCGGACAAACCCGGACACAGGGAGGACGATTACAGTGGTTGCACAGAACTGGCATGAAAATCGTTTCATGTTCTCCAGCACCTAAAAAGCGTTTTCGCTCCAGGATAGTCGTACGATACCCATATTCGGGAACACCATTGGTCTTCACACAGGCCTCTTTGCAAAGTTCACAATCAATACAGAGATGGTCACGAATAACCATGGTGTAATGGGGATTGTACGGATACTGACCAGGTTCGGGCACCACCCCGGGAGCACCGGTTGCCGACGCATCACGCACCGAGCGAAGAGACAATACTGTCCCTCCCAGATAAAGCCCCGTTATCATCAAGCCCATCTTGAGAAACTTACGCCTCTCCGCAGAAGGCAAGGTTGAGAGATCCTCACTCTCCATTTTTTCCAGCTCGTCAATATTCATTCCCTATGCGCTCCATTACTCATTTTTTAGCAAAAAACGACATCGGCCGCGAATACTACACAGAATATTTTTGCTGTACAATTACCATAGAACAACTCAAGATACCTCAAAATCCGAGGTTTTCCAAGTAACAGGCACATATTCACCATAAAAGAATTTTCCAGCTCCTACAAAGTATCACCAAAGAGATGCTGGATAGAAAGCTGTCTCATTGAAACTACAAGGAAAACTAGAAAAAAAACACTGCGCTCATATCATCAGGAGAGCGATTTACCCACCTTTACATCGCTCCGATAACCAATGAGCCATGAAAAATTGGCTGCCACAATCACAGAACCAATATGATAGATGAAGGTTCTAACCCCCCCTTAGACTTTGCTGCTTACAGTTTTTTCGGCGGCGGCAGGAACAATGCGGCCTCCTTCCATGGTATAAATCTTTCCAGTTACAGCTCGCAAAAAATCAGCCTCATGGGATACCACCAGATAGCCAATATCAAGATCATTGAGTAAGGCCACCATACGGGCAACAGTCTGTTCATCAAGCCCGGTGGTCGGCTCATCAAGAAGCAACAAATCAGGTTTCATAACCAGAACAGTGGCCAAAGAAACCAATTTCTTTTCTCCACCAGAAAGCTTATGAGTCAAACGATCTTCAAAACCTTCCAAACCAAGGGTTTGCAAAATATCCCGAGACAATTCCAAAGCCTCTGCCGGTTTTTTGCCCATATTTAACGGCCCAAAGGCAACATCTTCCAAAACAGTTGGCGAAAACAACTGGTCATCGGCATTCTGGAACACAAACCCCATTCGTGGTCTGAAGCAACGAAAATCCTCTTCCCGGCAGCATTTTTTGCCAAACAGGGTCAAAGTCCCGGCATCGGGCAACAACAACCCCATTATCAAATGAAGTAACGTCGATTTTCCACTGCCATTAGAGCCCACCAATCCAACCCGTTCGCCCTTGTACAAAGAACAACACACACCATCAAGTACCCTGTCCCGACCAGGATAACCAAAACTGACGTTATCGAGTTCTATCAGTGGCATACTATTTTCTACACCAGATTTTTCAGCCATTCACAATATACCAAAACCAGGGAAAAAAGCAGCATTACGCCACTCCACGTTACATCACCACGATCCACCCGAAATTGATAGATGCAGTAAAATTTGCCACAAAACCCCCGACAGAGCATGGACTGATACACCCTCTCGGCCCGGGCTAAGGCACGGACGAGCAGCATACCAAAGAGATAGGCCACTGTCTTATACGAATGCAGATTTGTACCAGCAGAAAAGCCACGCACCCGGGCAGCAGTGGCCAGGCGGTCATATTCCTGCTCGAGCACAAAGACATAGCGATAGGCAATGAGCAAGAGATAGACCAACTTTGGGGGAACATGAAGGCTGTTTAAGGCATGCCCCAGTGTCGCAACAGACATCGTGGTCACCAGGGCGATAAAGAGTAATACCAGAGTATTAGACTTCAAAGTAATCTCCCCGGCCAACGCCAGTCCTTCGACACTGCCGACAAAGGGTCCCAAGGTGTACAGAGGCTGCCCCTCGTAGGTAATAGGCAGCATTACCGCAAGAATGAGATTAAAGATATTAACAAGAAACAAACGCCGCACCACCACCGGCAAAGAAAGCCGAGCGGCAAAGACCAGAACGAGGGCGCAACACAACCCAATAATCAAGGTGGTAAAATCACTGGAGACCGCAAGCAGCACCGCATAAAGTACCGCAAAGATCACCCGCAGTCTCGGATCACGACGGTGCAATACGGAATCACCCTGGGCAAAGGTTTCCTGAAGCATTGCCATCGCTGTTGTTCCTCTTTGTCAAAGTTCTGCTCTTAAAAATCCCTCAGGGCTTTTTCATTTTCAATGATTTTTTCTTCGTCGATAGCCCAGATAAGTACCCAAACCCACCAAGCCAAGAATATAGCCCAAACCAGAAAAAATATCCCGGATATCAATGCCACGATGCTGTTCGGCGGTGGCCAACTGGCGGACAATGGGGCGCAGCTTCTTTTCCACCGCAGCCTCAACAATCCGAGACAATTCCGCAGGATCCATGGCCAACATTCCTGGAACAGAGGCCGTTTGACAAGCCTGGGAAGACGAGCCTTGAGAGGATGAAGCTGCCACTGCTGGCTTGGTAGCCGGTTCCGGGGAACTGCTAACAAAGGCGGCAGCCACATCTTCTTTACCAATAAGCTCTTCACCTTGGTGGCCCATTCCAGCGTCACCCCAAACACGAAGCGCCGTATTTTGGGGGATGGCACAGGAATACTGACCGTTTTCATCCGTCTGGCCAACCACAAGAGGTTCTGTACCATCTGCGGCAAAAATTTTGATAGTGGCAGCATTGGCCAATGAACCATCACTAAAGGCGGCTTCAACAAAAATTTCCTGGCCTTCGATCCAGGCGGCCATAATAAAACGATGCGCCAACGCAACATCTGGAAACAAAACAAGAGCAACAAGGATATAACGAAAAAATTTCATTTTCTTCTCTTGGCAATTTTTTCAACACATATCAGACAACACAGCAATACAATCAATTTACGGCTCAAGGCTCATCGCCATTTTTAGGCAAACCAGACAGAGCCGGGATGGACTCAGGTTGCACCTTAGCTAAAAAAAGTACACAAAATCCAGTAACAATACCTTCAATAATCATCACCGGCAAATGGGCAGTAACCACCAACGCAGCAGCTTCAAAAAAACTTTCTTCGGTGAACAGCAGCGAAACCGCAACCGCCACGGCAGTCAACACCACCGAGAGTCCTCCCATCACAAAGGCAGCAGGACCGAGTAAATGCGGCCAGCGCTGAGTCAGCATCGTAAACAAGGCACCACAGAGCACTGCCGGGCCAGCAACATTGAAGGTATTGACCCCAAGAACGGTAAGACCACCAAACTGAAAGAATATGGCCTGAAGAAAAAGACCCACCAGCACCGCAGGAAAGGCTGCCCAGCCCAAAAGAAGCCCCAAAATACCATTGAGCAGCAAATGAACGCTCGACGGCCCAATATTGACATGGATCAACGAAGCCATGAAAAAGGCTGATGACAAGATCCCCACCTTGGCCATCTGATCATAATCAATTTTTTTCAGGCCAATGGCAGTGCCAACGGCAGTCAACGCAGCACCAGAAACAAGAACCGGAGTGGAAAGTACCCCTTCTGAAATATGCATAATAAAAAACAATACCTGTTACGGAACCAAGACAGGAATTTTTTACTCCTCTGCCCCTTCCTGTTTATGATTTATTTCGCGTCGAAACAAAACTATTTAGAATCAACCATATCAACAGCTTCCACCCAGATCACCGCATCCTGAGAGAGATCTTTCCCTTTATAGCTGGTCTGCGGTCCAACCCCTAAAGCACAGAATCCCCACCAACCAGATCGTGGCAGACCATAAAAGAATTCACCATTGGCGTTGGCTCGGATAGTGGTCGGCCAGCCAAAGGTCTCTGGTGTCTTTGCGTTGGCTTCTTTGGCAAAGGTATTCGCACTCATCTTCGGGGTATGATTGATATATTCCACCTCAATCTCGGCAAAAGGCACCGGTTTCCCTTGAGATTTGACAATGCCGCAAAAGACATTTCCCACCAAAAGATTATAGGGTATATGCAACGGGACAATTTCCGCTGTCATGCCTACTTCACGCCACCAATCTGTAGGCAAGGTACCAACATTGAAAATGGTCTTGGTCATCTGCTGAATATAGACATCTTCTGACTGCTCCAAATACGGGGCTGGCTGCAAGCAAAAAACCCAGTCACCCATGCCACGCAGCCGATACGACATCTCCCACCCCTGGGCACTGTTGGTAAGGCTGGTCCAGATTATTGGCTGCAAACTTTCCAAAAGTTCAGTGCGTTTTCCTTTATGAAGAGTAAAAAAGACTTCGGGCTTTTCCATATTCATGGTATGTCCCGCCTCGTAGGGATGCGTAAAAACCAACTTTATCGGGAGCATTCCCCCCCTTTCCAGAGCCATATGGGGAGAATACAACATCTGAAAATGACAAAAACCGGGACTAGCAAAGGCAAGCCCCACCAGACAACATAACAAAACAAAAAGATTTTTTTTCATACTCTCTTTCCTTGTATCAGAGTACAGGTATTTGGCAACTCAAGCATCACAGGCAGCAAAGAAAAAGCATCTGGGCTGCGGCATCCAAAATACCTATTTCCCCCACACAACGCAACAATATCAGAAGAAAACGCAGACCTCAAAACATAAAAACACCAGAAATTACTCAAAAAACAAAAGAATAACACCTTCGGGTAAGTCTCTGAATCGGCACCAGCAAGCCAGGAACAACCAGATATAATCTAAAATGCAAAAACCTCCGCAAGACTCGATGTAGCTCTCCAAAATTCATCAGAAAATCCTTGCATTGCCACAGGGAAGTTGCTAAGCACATGACATGAGCATAATGCGTTATGCAAACCCCACGAGCGGGAGGCGAGCCTTAACGATTCAAGTTACCCAGCCATTACCAAGACACCTTCATTTTCTTGTTTTTTATGGCTGGTTTTGGCCGACAAGGCACGAAAGCTCCGTCTCTTATATGAAATATAAATTCTTCCCCCCTATCGGCTCCGAACAATGATAACCAAACCCTCACTTCGTGTTGAAAAAATCGGTGGAACCTCTATGTCCCGGTTTCCCGAAATCATTGATAATGTAATCCTCCACAATCCTGATGATATCTATGGAAGAGTCTTTGTTGTCTCGGCCTATGCCGGAGTTACCAACGCCTTATTGGAACATAAAAAAACAGGAAAACCAGGAATATACAAACTCTTTGAAGACCAGGAAAATTATCCGATAAAAATGTTGGAACTCCGCGACACTCTCTTTGCAATCAACAAAGGGTTCCAAAGCGCTGGTCTTGATGTCGAAGAGGCCAATGCCTTTATCGAAAACCGTATTGATCTGGCAATCAATATCCTGCGGAGTATCGATAATGTGCTGGCCTCAGGCTATGTAACCCGCCGGGAACTGCTCCTGGCAGCACGGGAACTGCTAGCCTCTCTCGGTGAAATGCACAGTGCCTTCAACAGCGCAAATATTCTAAAAAACCGAGGCTATACGACAACATTTGTTGATCTCAGCGGCTGGGAGGATGGCCGTCAGCTCACCATTGACCAACGTATCACCAACAGTTTTGCCGCCATTGACCCTCTCTCTACGATCTGTTTTACCACCGGCTATACTAAAGGCACAGAAGGAATTATGCGGGAATTTGACCGAGGCTATTCCGAAGTCACCTTTTCCAAAATTGCGGTACTACTCGGTGCCAGCGAAGCCATTATTCATAAAGAATACCATCTCTGCTCAGGAGATCCGTTGATTATTGGTGAAGATGAAGTACATCCGGTATGCTATACCAACTTTGATGTGGCCGACCAGCTTGCCGATATCGGTATGGAGGCTATTCATCCCAAGGCTTCAAAACCGTTGGAGATCAATCATATCCCAATCCGGGTGAAAAACGCCTTTGACCCTGATCACCCAGGGACTCTGTTTACCGAGGATTTCATTGCCCCGGAATCAAAGGTAGAAATTGTCACCGGCTCAGACTGCGTATCCTGTCTTGAAATTCATGACACCCGTATGGTCGGTGAAGTTGGTTTTGATCTTGACATCATGAAAATCTTTGCCAAACACAACGTATCGTATATCAGCAAAGTTACCAACGCCAACACTATTGATCTACTGATCCTGGACAAAGATTGTACCCCGCAACTGGTCGCTGAGCTGATCAAACGTTTCGAGCATGTCTCTACCCAGCAATTAGCTATTATCTGCGCCATTGGCTCCAATATTGGACAACCGGGAATTATGGCCAAGGCGGCAAATGCCCTCGCCGATGACAAAATCAACATCCTCGCCGTCTCCCAGACTTCACGGCAAACCAATATGCAGTTCATTGTAAGTAGAGATGATTTTGCCCGCGCCCAAAATTCCCTGCATCGCAGCCTTTGCAAATAAAAAAAAGACCATGAATACAGGCATGCAATACATCCTTTATGAAAAAATTCCTCAAACAAATCTCTCAAACGAAGTAAGTTCCTTGACAGTTCAGGTTATTTCATCATTGGAAAAACACGTTCATTTTCTTATTTTTATGATAGGTTTTAGCCAACAAGACACTAATCCAATGACACCATATTATGGTTATGGTATAGTCGAACGGAGTATTTTTTATAAGAAAAAACCCTGCGGACACGCTGTCGGTGTTCCATAATAGCACTTTTGTTTCCATCACCAATCTGGAGTCCCATACATGGACAAAATAACCGCCTGGTTCGCCTCAACCCATATTCATGAGCAACTACTCAATGTTGATGCTCACGGTCTTTTCACAAACCCATGGTTTATTATTCCTTTTGGCATATTCATTGCCTGGATGTTATACAAAAACAACTGGAAGGAAATCTTTATCATTGCCATTATTATTGCCGCCTGGTGGTTCTCGGGAACAGAATATATGGATGGTCTCATAGTTGACGGTATTATCCAGCTTGAAAAGGTCTTACCGGTAGTCTTTGGTGCAGCCGCAGGTCTTGGGCTCATTATTTATCTGCTATTTGGGCGCTCTGACTGATTGGTGCTGCGATGCCATTGCAAAATGGAATTTTTGTCATTACCGAAGATGACCGCTGTCCGATCTATAATGTAGGTGATCGACTGACTGTCAATCAAGAGGTTCTTACCTTACCAACCGCCAAACCAACCTGCCTCACTTTGGCAAACAGCTTACTTCGTGTAATCTCTGAGACAGATGATTACGGAGAACTCCATTATGGGGAATATAAAAAAATAAGTTTTCAATGCGGCGGGTGTATCGGACTTGTTCATTTTGAATTCGAAAGAGAAAAAGGCTATGAAACAGTACAGATGGAGCTGTTGAAGGCCTCAGAACGCAAAGAAAAAATCAAAAAAGTTGCCGAATACGCACGATTATTGCGCTCCATAGACACCTTTTCTCCTTTGAAAAACGATGATCTCCTTGATCTTGCGGCATTACTTGAATTTAAAGATTTCCCCTGGAGTTTTCCAATCATTCAAAAAGGCGACCCAGGAAGCTATCTTCATATTATTGTCCAGGGCAGAGTTGACGTTGTCGATGAACGGGGGATAACCCTGGCCACAATGAGCCGAGGTGACGTTTTTGGCGAAATGAGCCTTTTATCTGGAGACCCGGTAACGCTGACTATCATTGCGGTCGAGCCATGCCATATAGCAATGCTGAGCCAAAAAAACTTTAAATATATTCTAACCAAACACCCTTCTTTACAGGTATTTTTTTACAGGCTCTTAATTAAACGTATTACAGAAATAAACAAACAACGCGCCGAAGAACTTTCCTCAGGAATGGTTGGCCAGATCGCTGATATCTCGGTCGTAGAACTCTGCCAGATGTTCAACACCAACCAAAAGACAGGGGCTCTGAAACTGGAAGATGACAAGAATAGGGCTACCCTGATATTCAACCACGGCGAACTGATTTCTGCTCAGATCGGCGAACAGACAGGGAAAAAAGCTTTTTTCGCCACCTTCACCCTTAACGAAGGCCGCTTTAAGTTCATTCAGGGACTCAGTACCAAAGAAAAACGACACCAGCCACTCGGAGACTTCATGGCACTCATCATGGAAGGCCTGAAACGACTGGATGATACACAGACCTAAGTACCCTGTTTTCTCTTTCTTACTTTTTACAATTTCTCTTATCCTTTCCTTGCCTATCTTTTTGACAGGCAACAAACCAAGCACTCCCTATGAATCGACGCCAGCGAAAAAAACTTCTCCTTGCAAGTCTTACCTCCAAAGATTTCCAACAGGTAAGAGATGCCCTCTCACAAATAGATGCGCTGGAAACAATCAACGCTCTCTTTTCAGGACTTTGTGCTATTTCAGAAACCGTTCGCTGGAACACCGTACGGGCCTTTGGGGTGGTTGTTCCTGAAATTGCCAACACAAAACTTGAAAAAGCGAGAGTGATTATGCGCCGCTTTCTCTGGAGTCTCAATGATGAATCTGGCGGTATCGGCTGGGGAGCTCCAGAAGCCATGGCAGAAATCATGGTACACCACGAACGGCTCTTTGCCGAATACCACCATATGTTGATTTCCTACATGCGCGAAGATGGTCCAGAACTCCATGCTGATGGCAATTATCTGGAACTGCCCATGCTGCAACGAGGGCTGCTCTGGGGAATTGGACGACTCTGTGAAATAAAACCCGAAGTCATGATCAAGGCAGGAGTACCAGAAGATCTTATCCAGTATCTGGATTCAGAAGATACCGTGGTCAGCGGCCTGGCAGTTCGGGCTCTCAACTATTGTGGAGACTTCTCTCAAAAAACAAAAGTCGAAAAACTGCTTACAGCCAAAACCCAAATAACCTTTCTTGACCAGGAACGCTGTGTGACCACGACAGTACAAGAACTCGCCACAAACTACCTGAACACGATGCAAGGAGCATAAATTACCACAACCAAATTAATCAGAGTATTCCGGGAGGATACGAGGGCACCCGATCCCCGCCAAGCTGATAGCCTCCATCCATCGCAACAACACTGCCCGTCATATAGCTGGCTTCGACCGCAAGAAACCAAACCAGATCAGCCACT
>PDWI01004423.1_pt1 | contig 18864 bp, 15 predicted proteins | sample 1430891 | NCBI WGS metagenome assembly PDWI01 (sample SAMN01162508, study PRJNA174530) | Oral metagenome, whole genome shotgun sequencing project. | biome: Marine environment; feature: Marine mammal; material: Swab sample of the gingival sulcus; isolation source: swab sample of gingival sulcus...
TGCTTGGGACGACAAGCAGGCTCGCATTCCCGAATATATGCCTATATTTGCGATGCGATCGCACTGCTATGAGTTCGCAAGTAAAATTCAGGATTATGGCTAGAGAAAGCACCGCCCCTTCAGCGGGGCGAAAGGCCGTGCGCCGGAATGTGCTGGCGCGCGTTTTCTCCTTCTACTACGAGGGCTTCCGGAGCATGACCGTGGGGCGTACCCTATGGTTGCTCATCTTCATCAAGCTGGCCATCATGTTTCTGGTGCTGAAGATGTTCTTCTTCCCGAACTTCCTGAATACCAACTTCTCGTCGGATGCTGAGCGGTCCGACCACGTGCTTAAGGAACTAACCAAACAAAAGTAGAGGAAAAATGATACAAGGAGTTGACATGTCGCTGGTCGACTGGTCGCGGGCGCAATTCGCGCTGACGGCCATCTACCACTGGCTATTCGTTCCGCTGACGCTGGGCATCACGTTCATCATCGCCTTCATGGAGACTATCTACGTGAAGACGGGCGACGAGAGCTGGAAGGTAGCCACCAAGTTCTGGATGCGCATCTTCGGGGTGAACTTCGCCATCGGGGTAGCCACGGGGATTATCCTGGAGTTCGAGTTCGGGACGAACTGGAGTAACTACTCATGGTTCGTGGGGGACATCTTCGGTGCGCCGCTGGCCATCGAAGGAATTATGGCCTTCTTCATGGAGTCGACCTTCATCGCGGTGATGTTCTTCGGCTGGAACAAGGTGTCGAAGCGTTTCCACCTGCTGTCTTCCTGGCTAACCGCGATAGGGGCTAACCTATCGGCGCTCTGGATTCTTGTGGCCAACGGGTGGATGCAGTTCCCGGCCGGGATGCACTTCAACCCGGACACGGCGCGCAACGAGATGGTGAGCTTCTGGGAGGTGCTGTTCTCGCCGGTGGCCATCAATAAGTTCCTGCACACGACGACGTCGGGCTACGTGCTGGCATCGATTGTGGTTATCGGCATCAGCGCGTGGTTCCTGCTCCACAAGCGGGAGCAGCTGCTGGCCAAGCGGAGCATCATCATCGCAGGGGTATTCGGCCTGATCTCGCTGCTGTTCACGATATTCACGGGCGATGGCTCGGCCTACGAGGTGGCGCAGAAGCAGCCGATGAAGCTGGCAGCCATGGAGGGTATCTACAACGGCCAGAAGGGCCAGGGGCTGGTTGCCGTGGCAATGCTCACTCCGGGCAAGGAGCCAATGGACGGCAAGGATCCGTACGTCTTCAACATGGAGATTCCGAAGCTGCTCTCGCTGCTGGGCTACCGGGACAGCGAGGCCTTCGTGCCGGGTATCAACGACATCATCAAGGGGGGCTACACCTACGTGAACGAGCATGGGGATAGCATCACCGAGCCGTCGGCCGAGGAGAAGATCGCAACGGGGCGCAAGGCCATCAACGCGCTGAAGATGTACACCGAGGCGCGCGAGGCGGGCGATACCGTAGCCATGGCCGAGTGGCGCGGGGAGCTGGAGGCGAACTTCAAATACTTCGGCTACGGCTACCTGAACGACCCGACGAGCCTAGTGCCGAATGTGCCGATGACCTTCTACTCGTTCAGAATCATGGTAACGCTGGGTGGGCTCTTCCTGCTGTTCTTCGTGGTGGTGCTCTACCTGGCCATGAAGAACCGGCTGGGGCAGAAGTGGTTGCTGTGGGCTTCCATCGCGATGGTGCCGCTGGTGTACATCTGCTCTGAGGCGGGGTGGATCGTGGCCGAGGTGGGCCGGCAGCCGTGGGTTATCCAGGACATCATGCCGACGGTGGCGGCGGTGTCGCGGATAGACGCCAGCGCGGTGCAGGTAACCTTCGGGATATTCGCCGTGCTGTTCACCACGCTGCTGATAGCCGAGCTGAGCATCATGTTCAAGCAGATTAAGATGGGGCCTTCCCACGATAACGATTAAGACTAGAAGACGATATGGATACGACATACATTCTACTGCAGCAGTACTGGTGGTTCCTGGTGTCTGTGCTGGGGGCGTTGCTGGTGTTCCTCCTGTTCGTACAGGGGGGGCAGACCTTCATCCACACGCTGGGGCGTGATGAGATGGAGCGGACGATGCTGGTGAACGCGCTGGGTCGCAAGTGGGAGTTCACGTTCACGACGCTGGTTACCTTCGGGGGGGCGTTCTTCGCATCGTTCCCGCTGTTCTACTCGACGAGCTTCGGGGGGGCCTACTGGGTGTGGATGGCGATACTGTTCTGCTTCGTGATCCAGGCGGTGGCCTACGAGTACCGGACGAAGCCGAAGAACGTGCTGGGCAAGAAGACCTTCGAGGCCTTCCTGCTGATCAACGGGGTGCTGGGCACGGTGCTGCTGGGCACGGCTGTGGGGACCTTCTTCACGGGGTCGGACTTCTTCGTGGGGAAGATGAACCTAACGAACCTGGCGCAACCGGTGATTTCCTACTGGGGCAACCCCTGGCATGGCCTGGAGGCGGTGCTGGACGTGCGCAACGTGATGCTGGGCCTGGCGGTATGCTTCCTGGCGCGGTGCCTGGGGCTGATGTACTTCATCAACCTGATTGACTACCAGCCGCTGTACGAGCGGGCGAAGCGCAAGCTCCTCTACAACGCCATCCCCTTCCTGGTGTTCTTCCTGGGCTTCCTGATTTCGATCCTGCTGAGCAAGGGCTATGCTGTAGACCCGGATACGGGTAAGGTGTACCTGGAGCAGTACAAGTACTTCTGGAACCTACTGGAGATGCCGGCCGTGCTGGCGGTGCTGCTGGTGGGCGTTGTGCTGGTGCTCTGGGGGCTGATTAGCATAATCTTCATGGGTAAGAAGGACGGCATATGGTTCGGTGGCCTGGGTACGTTCCTGACGGTGCTGGCGCTGCTGCTGAACGTGGGCTACAACAATACGGCCTACTACCCGTCGTTCGACCTGCAGAGCTCGCTGACGATCTACAACAGCTCGTCGAGCAAGTTCACGCTGACGGCCATGAGCATCGTGTCGCTGCTGATCCCCTTCGTGCTGGGCTACATCTGGTACGCCTGGAAGAAGATGGATGCGCAGAAGATGACGCCGGAGGAGATCGCATCGGAGAAGAAGGACCACGTTGAGGTATACTAAAATAGGGAGGGAACGGTTATGGTAATGCAAGTGATTTCGCTGCTGATGTGGCCTGCTGTCATCCTGGTGAGCTATCTGGTTAGTACTCGGGTAGTGATGCGCTTCGATAGGAAGTACAAGGAGAAGCAGGGTGAATAATCCTCGTCGTGCCTGCGGGTGGGGGGCTATTCCCTCCATACGCTCCTAGTGGGCACGCCATGATGATTCTACTAGCTAGGGGTTGCTGCGGGTTCTCTTTGCGGTAACCCCTAGCCATTAACGCCAGCTACGGCTGACGAAACGATTAAAAACTAGCGTGGGGTATATGGGTAGGCATATTACGGTTTCGTACTATAAGAGCGGGATAGGAGAGCTGGTGCTGGGTGCATTCGATGGTCAGCTCTGCCTGCTGGATTTTCGCTACAGGCGAATGCGATCGGTGGTGGATCGGCGGGTTATGGAGGGCCTCAACGCGAAGCTGGTGGAGGGGGAGGATGCAACGATAGACGAGGCGCGTCGCCAGGTGGATGAGTACCTCTCCGGGGGACGACGCGAGTTCTCGCTCCCCCTGCTGATGGTGGGGACGGAGTTCCAGCGGGCTGTTTGGGAGGGGCTACAGGCGATTCCCTACGGTGAAACAGCGAGCTACAGCGGGCTGGCCAAGCGTATTGGTCGGGAGAACGCCGTGCGGGCTGTGGCCTCGGCCAACGGGGCGAATGCGCTGGCGCTGGTTGTCCCATGCCACCGGGTGATAGAGCTAGATGGGAGCGTGGGTGGCTACGGGGGTGGAATTCGCGTAAAGGAGCGCCTCCTGGCGCTGGAGCAACGTGGGCGCGAGGACTACCCGCATGGACTCCTGAAGGGGGGGCTATAGCAGTGGGTTGGATGGAGGGGAGCGGACAGGTGAACAGTAGGTCAAATGTTCAATACTGTATTATCCGGCAACTTTTGGGGCTAGATTTTCGTTCTACCGATTAAGTAGTATTTTCTAGTAATTGCTCTGGGCTACCCCTCGGTGGTAGCTGAAAAACTTTTCTTTTCATGAGACTTTCAAACCTATCCGTACGTCGTAAGATCATCCTGAGCAATAGCGTTAGCATTATCGGCTTTGTGCTGATGCTGATATACGGTATACTCGTGAACGTTGCTTTTGAGCTTTCAAATGATTTCATTGTTAAGCATTCGCATGCGCAGCTGGCGCTGGCTGACCTTGGGATATTCCTTCGTGGTCCTCTTCCCGGGGATGCAACGGAGGTCAAGGAATGGACGGCAACCTTTGACGAGAAGGTGGAAGACTTCCGGGTTAAGATCCAAACGGTTTGGGATGAGAGCGATAGGGTGCGCTCCAAATGGATAGTCTCCAAGGTCTACCACGAGAGCATGGAGGAGCTAGAGGAGCTGGCAACCTACCGTACAGAGGTGGTATCGAGCGCGCAGTCGGGCACGCTGTCCCCCCTAAAGCTGCGTCGCGTAGAGGTAGATACCGGCATCAAGGATCTGCTGCAGGAGTTCTACGCCTCTCTGGTGCTTGGGCATAAGAACTCTGGAGATGTTGGACGACGGCTGAATATATACCTGCTATGCCTGAGTATCCTGGTGGGGGTTCTACTCATTGTAATCATGCGTTTGGTAACGCGCAATATTACCAGCCCCATCATCACGCTTAGCCAGCGGCTACGCGAATTGGCCAAGGGGGATCTCCGCGAGCAGGGGGATGACGGGAAGGATATCGCACGACGGGACGAGATAGGGGTAATGCTTCGCTCCCTGCAGGAGTTTGTGAACCATGTACGAAGTATTGTTGAGCGCATTTCTGCATCTTCCGAGTCCTTGGCCTCGCTGACCGAGCAGCTTCATACGGTATCCGGAGCAATGCAGAGCAGCGCGAATGGCCAGGCAGCCTCTGCGCAGGAGATTTCTGCGACGATGGAGCAGATGATGGCAAATGTGGAGCAAATTGCCAACAATACGCAGGATTCGGCTGCCAGCTCAGAGCGGAATACCGCAACGCTGGCCGACCTGCAACGGGCTAGCCAGGCAAACCGTGATTCGTCGCAGACGATTACGCAACGCATTGGCATCATCGAGGAGATAGCCAACCAGACAAACATCCTGGCACTCAATGCAGCTGTGGAGGCTGCGCGTGCGGGCGAACACGGGCGTGGCTTTGCCGTAGTGGCCTCTGAGGTTCGCAAGCTCGCAGAGAATTCGCAATCAGCCGCCGCAGAAATTGTGTCACTGGCAACGTCGGCCGAGCGTGATAGCGAAACAACCTACCGACAGCTGGAGGAGATGATAGAAGAGGTACGCATCGCCTCGGAGTCGCTCAAGGTCATAAATACCGCCGTGCTCGAGCAACGGGCTGGCACGGATCAGGTGAACTCCTCTGTGCAGCAGCTTGACAGGGCGGCGCAGACGAACGCCAGCAGTTCGAACGAGTTGGCCGAGAACGCCCTAGCCATTCAAGAGGAGTCGCAAAATCTGGCAGAGATTATCTCCTTCTTCCGGCAGTAATTACTGATAGGAATACGTAAGTTAGCCCCCTAGCGCAGTAAACAGACTGCGCTAGGGGGCTATTCGCTCGAGATAAATGACCGCAATTTGACGCAGTCGACGGCCAGCCAGCATAGCGGAGAGCCGCATGCCAGGAATGGCGGATCTGCATATACCGAATTTAGGAGTCTAGACTCCTCCTCAACTCTTCCGTGGTTTGCGGGGCTTTCTCGGCTTGGGAGCTGGTAATGCTTGCGCCGTCCGTCTTAGCAGTTCGCGGAGGAATTCCCCATTATCTACCCTTTCGCCTACGCATAGGCTCGGCTTAGCCCCAGGGTATGCAGGCGACATTGGGAGGTCGTCTGCGTATGCCAGGCCAGCATCTGTTGGCTTGATGTGTAGCACACCGTCGCAGATAAGCCCCACAACCTTCCCGTCAAGATAGAGGGCGTAATCGCCGAACATCTTCCGGGCGTAAACCTCTCCGCAACCGTCGAGCTGGCCTATGATAAAGTCTACAAACTCCTGCCGTGTCGCCATACGCCTCCTAGGCCTTGAAAAAGCTGGTAGCCTGACGTAGCGTCTCCGCCTGGTCGCTAAGCCCCTCTGCGGAGTTCTCTAGCTCCACGCTGGCCGTAGCATTTCGCTGAACAACCTGGGTGAAGGACTGCACAGAGGTATTAATCTGCTCGATGCCAATGCGCTGCTCCTGGCTGGAGGCTGCGATTTCCTGCACGAGGGTAGAGGTTCGTTGGACTTCTGGGAGTACCTCCAAAAGGTAGGATGCGGCATTCTCCGTCTCGTGGAGCGACTGGCTGGAGAAGTCCTCTATCTCGCTGGCGGCGATGCGGCTACGCTCGGCGAGCTTCCTGATTTCGATTGCCACAACGCTGAAGCCCCGGCCATGCTCCCCAGCCCGCGCCGCCTCTACAGCGGCATTGAGGGCAAGGATATTGGTCTGGGCGGCGATTTCAGCGATAATGCCACTCTTCTCTGTAATGCGCTTAACGCTATCGTAGCTGCTCTGCGCGAAGCTCTTCAGGTCGTCCACCTTCCGCTCTACGCTCTGCGCAATGTTCTTGGTCAGGAGGGCGTTCTCGGCATTCTGCTCGATATTGGCGGCCATCTGCTCGGTGGCGGCGCCCACCTGCTCTATCCCGGCTGCCTGCTCGGTGGAGCTCTCGGAGAGCTGACGCGACACGCTGCAAAGATGCTCGCTAGCATTGGCAACGAAGGCAGTACCGTCAAGCACCTGGCGAATGGCCCCGTCAACACAATCCGCCATATTCTGGACAGATCGTGCAATTTCGCCAAACTCATCGGAGCGCGCCAGTACCCCTTCGCCCAGCTGGAGGTTGAAGTGCCCCGTTGCGCAGCGGTCTATCTGTGATTTGGAGGAATTAACATTGCGGACTATTGTGCGAGTGATTATGCATGCCAGGATGATGCACAGGGCTATGCTCACGAGCATGAGGGCGGAGGTGCAGATAAAGCCGAAGCGCTTACGGCTGCTGTAGACACTATCTGCGTAGCTCCCCAGGGCTTCGAGCTGCTCGAGGGTCTGCTGGCCAAGCTGATGAATCTTGTGGCTTATATCATGGGCAAGCGCTTGGTCGATGGTGCTATCGTGGCCAAGCGCTTGCTTTAGGCGCTCGAGGATGGCTCTGAGGTTGGCAAGGCTGGTGCTGATGGCGGTGGCATCGTCCTTAACCCCCTCCTCGGAAGCCTCGACGGCCGCGGTGACGAAGTGCTCTAGGTTGCTCTGGCAGGAATCGATATAGGCTATGCAGCGGCTATATCCCTCGGGCTCAGCATGCTGAATGAATACCATCCCGCCTACCTGCGCCTTGAGGAAGAAGGCCTCTGCGGAAGAGGCATGCTCTATCATCTTGGTAACATGGGAGAGGCGGAGACCGGTAATGGTGATCAGAGCACCGTAGGCAAAGAGTAGGCTGGTGATAATGCCGAAAGCCAGGGTTAGCTTTCCTCTAGTGCGTAAACGAAAAGTAGACATAGCTATAGCCTCCAGTAAGCGTACAAGAGGAGTGGGACACCCCGACGCATGGGTGAACGAGTTAATACTAATATTTCAGCTGTTTAGGTCGAGCTTAACGGCTCTTTAGCTACTTATACGTTTACGGGAGCATATACGTTTCCTCTTTTGTAAGGAATATCAGGCTTTTTCAGTGTATAGAACTATTCGATGGACTTTCTAAGCTACCTACCGCCAGCACTACTCCGAAAAGCCCCAGCGCTGCGTAGGGCTTATCCTTACGTACTGCACATAGTCCGACGAGCAGGGAACTGCGACCTTCTGGGGAAACACCGCGGCGTAGAGAGAGCCATCCGCTACGAAAACGCCATACTCCTCGCCCTCCATCGGGCAGAACTCCATGAGCGGAAATCCTAGCTCTAGACTTCTCTTTCCCCCATCCTCCCGGAGGTCAATAACCGTCACTATGGCCCTGTTCGTCCGGAGCCATCGGGCGCTGATGCCCACCATATGGGTAGAATCTGGGGATATAGCTGGTAGTGCCTTCCCCAGCCCAACAAGGCAGTGGGCCAAGCTGGCCGTCGAACGCTTAAGGTAGAGCAGCTCGCTCAGCTCGCCCGAGGGCCGTTCAAATACCATTAGCCCAGCCGGTGCGATATCGCCCAGGTAGTAGCATTCGTCCTCCTCGTCCTCGCAGCTACAATCCCCCCCATACCCATTCTCGTCGCCCTGGCTCTTGGCGCGCTCCTGCTGGTCGTCCCAGGTATACATCTCCCAGGTGAGCACCCGCTCCGAGGCATGTGGCACCTTGAGGAGGCTATCGATGATGGCCCACGTTCTGGCCGTCTCCACCGCCCCCGCGTTCCCCCTATGGCTTTGCACCCGCAGGTAGGCGCCCGTATCAACCGGCACCAAGACCTCCTCCTCAGCCCGTAGCGCACCAGGATGCCACTCCCAATCGCCCCCTACAACCATGCGCTTCCTGGCCTCAGCGAACTCCTCGGGCGACACCAGCTCCATGCGTACGAAGCGTTCTGCAGGCACGCGCTTCGGCTCGTCGTAGCGCTCCCCATCGATGTAGGAGGCCAGCAGGGGGGCTTGCATGTCCTTCTCGGAGAGGAGTACCTCCTTGCAGCTCCAGACATCGCTGCGGTGGACGTAGAGCCGCTCCAGCTGCTTGCGCTCCTCATATAGCTCATTGACTACCCGATACCTACGAGTGGTGCGCATCTTGACCTCCAGCCAGTCCGCCCGCTCGCCGATCACCTCGAGGGGGGCTGAGGCACCACGCTTCTCCACCGCAAAGCTGTCCACCGAGGGGTATTCATAGACATACACTGGGTCGTTCTTGGTATAGGCCGTGTAGAGTACGGGCGTGTCCTCGGCAATGGTATCCCCCTGCAATTGGGGGGCCTCCGAATGCGGCTGATTGCGGCAGGTGCTAAAGCTAATGGCAAGAAGAGCTAGAAGGGCTATTCTACTTAGTAGTTGAACATGCATATCAATTCAAAGATTAAAGCCCTAGACTCTTAAGACAAGCAGGTAAGGCCTAGAGCTCGGTGTAACGTTCTGCCCCCTCCCTGTAGGTATCTACGGCAGAATAGAGGCAGAAGAGGCCAAATGCGGCTTCGGCCAGGGCGCTGAAGGTCCATCCGTCTTTGATCAGGGTGGACAGCCCATCGTAGGTCAGCATGCCGGCAAAGAGCGATAGGGCAACGATGGCATAGCGCCAGTTCCAGAGACGGCTACGCACCACGCGGCACTCCAGGCGTTCTGCCAGCTGCTCGTCCCGCCCCCAGCGGCAGGATAGCATGGAGGCCAAGAGTTCGGGGCGCAACCATTGCTTATCGCGGTACCGCCAATCGCGGTCGAAATACACCACCTCCAGGCCAGCTTCACGCGCCAGGCGAAAAAGCCTACGGTCCAACCGATGCTCCCGCGACCCCTCATAGCCCCGCATTATGTCCATTTCACGTATTCGCAGGCTCAGGGGGATTAGCCTCCCATCGTTAAGATGGAGGTAGTAGTCTGCGTGGCGGAGGTGTATGTGGCCATACGCACTCCACGGCAGGTAGGAGTTGACGGAGCGAAGGAGGTTCTTCACCTCAACAAGGGGCAAGACCTTTCTGGAGAAGGGGGATTTCACCGTAATCTCCCCCCGCTCTGGGTCGATGTCTATGCGCCTCAGCCCAAGGAAGAGGAGCAACAGCACCAGGAGGACGTAGACCGTAACAAAGGCCACCAGGTAGGGGTAGGGCGACCACTGGGGGCGATCGTGAAAGAGGTAGTAGAAGAGGGCGGTCATGAAGACGCCCATGAATAGGATGGCGAGTGAGGCACCGGGGAACCTCCAAAAGGGGCGAAAACTCAACCCCTCGGCCTGGGGTAGCTCGCTCAGGAAGGCCTCGGGCACATGGAAGCTGGCGGTGTAGCAAAAAGGGGAGTCCTCCCTACGAAAAGCCTCGTAGGCCACCCGATACCAGGAGGGGTCTGAGGGCTTGGTGGCCATATCCTCGCAGGTGATTACATCGTAGAAAGCCCCATTGCGCCAAACCTCGATGCCGTATATCCCTATGCCTCGTTCCTCCACCCGGTCAAGCACCAGATGGAAGTCTTCGGAGGAAAAATGGTATATGGCGGGGGCATCCTCCCCCTGGTTTCGGTTCTGGAGGCCGTAGAATATGTAGCGGGCTAGGTATTCTGACTGCTGCATCTATTACTTCAATATAGCTCAGATGGCTACTCCTCCAGCACGCCCTTCCTCAGGTCTATGCGAAGGTACTGCCGAAAATCCTCATGCATAACCGGCACCCCCACCGAGCAGACCGCGGCGTAAATCGAGCCGTCAGCCATGAAGACCATGGGGCCATCCTCGTCCATTAAAAAGTACTCTATCTTCGGGAAGCGCAGCTCTAGAGCCACCTGCGCGCTACCCTTGTCAAGGCGCACGAAGGTCAGCACCGCACCGTTGGACCAGCGCCACGAGACGCCTATGCCCACCATGTAGCCGCTGTCGGGCGACATCTGGGGTAGCCCCCCTCCGAGGTCTACCATCGCAAAGCTCTTGTGAGTCTGCTGGCGATCTATGAACAGCAGATAGCTCCAGGCCTCCACCTCCCTAGCAAGGGCCATCATGCCCGTGCCAGGCCACTCGCCCACGTAGTACATATCCTGGCCGAGGATCCCTTCGCCCTCCTCCTCCACACGGCTAAGATCCTCATCCTCCTCCCCCCATATATCCCTCCAATTCTCCCCGAGTAGCATACCCAGGCTTACCACCCGCTCGGAGGCATGCGGGATACGTCTGAGGCTATCGACTATCGCCCGCGCCCTGGCCGTCTCATCCTTCTCAGCAGGCTCTCCGTAGACCGAATTCAGGACTAGGTAGGTGCCGGTATCGAGGGGCACGAGAACCTCCGCGCTGTCGCGTAGGCATCCCGAGTGCCAGGATAGCTGGCCACGGGATGTATGCCGCTCCCAGGCCGCTTCGAACTCCTCCCTGGGTACTAGCTCCATCCGTAGAAACCTATCGGGCATAACGCGCTGCTCCTGCTCCAGACGCTCCCCGGCACGATACCCCGCATAGACCGGCCTAAGCAGGTCCTGCTGGGTCAGCAGGAAATCCTCCGGTCGCTGTACGTCCTCACGGGGTATATACAAACGCTCCAGCTGCACCCGCTTCTCGTAGTGGAAGCCCTCCTCGTCCGGCGGGGCCAGCTCGTAGATGCGGGTGATGCTGGCCTTGATGGCGAGCCAGTGGCCGCGTTCGCCTATTACCTCGACTATGTCGTTGGCCATGCGCTGCTCGACCTCGATACTATCGGTCGAGGGGTACTCGTAGATAAGGGTAGCATCGCGCTTGACGTAGGCATTGTAGAGAACCGGCGTGTCCTCCGGAATGGTGTCCCCCAGCAGCATCAACTCGTGCTTCGGTTGCTGAAGGCCACACGAGCTAAGCCCCACTTGCAAAACCACAAACCATACCAATACCCCAGCTATACGTTCCCTCATTGCTCTACCCATTAAAACGTTTGATACCCCAAATGTACCCTAAAATCCCGAAGCACCAAGCCAATCATCCGGTTCATGATGCACCACCCTCCCCTACAGCCACCCCGCCCTAGGGCTTATCCGCACGTACTGCGCGAAGTCCATCGGGTGCGAACCACCCGCCCGCCTGGAGAACACCCGGGCATACACTGAGCCATCGGCCACGAAGACGATAACCTCCCGCTCGTCCATGAAGAGGAACTGCATGTAGGGGAATAGCAGCTCTGTAGCCACCTGCCCACCATCCTCCGACAGATGCACGAAGGTCAGCACCACCCCCTCCGCCCCGTACCACCGAGACCCGATGCCCACCATGTAAGTACTATCAGGGGAAATGTAGGGAAGACCCGCCGCATTCTCCACGAGGTAGAACAGCACCTCACCATCCGGCCGCCTCAGAAAAAGGAGATCGCTCCATTGCTCCTGCACCACGTTGAACACCGCGATCCCCGCCCGGGGCAGTTCGCCCACGTAGGCGCATGAGGTCAGCATCCCCCCGCCCCTATCCTCGTCGTCCTCCCCTTCGACATCCCCACTCCCCCCGCCTGCGCTAGCCCCCTCACGCAGCTCCTCACCAGACATCCAGGACGTAGCGCGCTCCAGCGCATTCGGTATGCGCTCCAGGCTATCAACTACGGCCCGTGTCCTTTCCGTCTCCTGCTCGTCGGCAAGCTCGCCCGTGGAGGAGTAGACCAAGAGGTAGCCCGCCGTATCCATGGGGACGAGCACCTGGTCCTCCATGCGTAGCACCCCGGGATACCAGGGCAAATCCCCCATTACCGCCCGCCGCTCCCTGGCCTGCAGGAACTCCTCCTCGCTGATTAGCTCCATGCGCAAAAGGCTATCTGCCCTCACCTCCCTGGGCTTCTTGTTGCGCTGACCCTCTAGGCAGTACGCCAGTACGGGTTTCTGTAGATCAGCCGCCGAGAGCAGCAGCTCATCCCTTGGCCACACGGCCTGCCGCTGCACGTAGAGCCGCTCCAGCTGCTCACGCACCTCCCGCTGGCCATTGCGCAACCCGTAGCTACGCTTCGTCCGCATCTTCACCGCCAGCCAATCGCCCTGCTCGCCTATGACCTCCAGCCGGTCAAAGAAATAGCATGCCTCCACCTCCTGGCTATCCACAGAGGGGTGCTCATAGGCCCACTCCCCCTCGCCGTTGACGTACGCAAAGTAGAGAACCGGCACATCCTCCGAAACGACATCGCCCTGCAACTCGCCCCCCGCCCCCCGAGGAGAAATGCCACACGAGGCGATAAGGACTGCTAGCAGAAGGCTAAAAAGAGAGTAGCGAAGCGAGTTCAAGGACATATGCGAACCACAAAGAGAATAAGTAGGGCCAGGACGGTAGGCCAGAGTTCGGAGTGCGCAGGGCCGAAGCACCTACCCTTTTCTACGATACCCCATGCCCCCAAGCTTGTGGCAAAGGGAGAAAACGCTACGCCTTGAAGAATCTCGTGGCCTCGCGCAGAGCCTCAGCCTGCTCGCTAAGCTTGGCCGCCGATTTGGCGAGCTCCTCGCTGGCCTTGGCGTTCTGCTGCACAATCTCAGTAATATCCTGAACAGACGTGTTGATCTGATTTGCCCCAGACCGCTGCTCCTGGCTCGAAGCGGCAATCTCCTGCACCAGGCAAGAAGTACGCAGCACATCCGGCAGCACATCCTCCAAGCTAGCAACTGCGCTCTCCGTATCGCTGAGCGACTGGCTGGAGAGGCCCTCAATATCGCTAGCGGCCAGCTGGCTCCGCTCGGCAAGGGTGCGAATCTCCGTGGCTACAACGCTGAAGCCCCGGCCATGCTCCCCAGCCCGCGCCGCCTCCACCGCCGCATTGAGAGCCAGGATGTTAGTCTGATTGGCAATCTCTGAAATCACACCTATCTTCTCCGTAATGGTCTTCACGCTATCGAGGCTCTTCTGGGCATACGCCCTCAAATCCTCCACCCTCCCTTGCACCTTCTCAGCTATAGCTTTCGTCTCTTGGGCATTATCCGCATTCTGATCTATTGCCGCCGACATCTCCGCCGTAGAGGCACCGACAGCCTCAATACCAGATGCCTGCTGAATGCCACGCTCCGAAATCTGGCGGGATAGATGGCTCAGACCCTCGCTGGCGCTGGCTACAAAAGACGTTCCCTCCACCACCTGCGTAATGGCGCTATGCACGCTATCGGCCATATGCTGCACCGACTGGGCGATGTCGCCGAACTCATCATGGCGCTGAAGAACCTTCTCCTCCAGCTGCACGTTGAAGTGCCCAGTGGCACAACGGTCGATATGGGTCTGCGAAACCTTCACATTCCGCACGATGCTGCGCGTCATGGTGAAGGCCACAACCAGGCAGAGGGCTATGGCCGTAAGCATTACAGCGCCGGAGGAGAGGGCCAAATTCCGCTTGGCGTGGTAGTAGCTACGGGTCGCCTCCTGACCAATTTCCGTAAACCGGGCTATCGTCTTGCCACCAAGGCTTTCAATCTTCTCACCGGCCATCTCAGATTGGCCAGCAATCTCGCTGAGCCTGGAAACTGCGTCACGGAAGGTCTGGAATGACCCCTGAAGGGAAGATCCGTTGATGAGGTCCCCATGCTCCTGGGCCATCCGAAGAATCTTACCAAGCAAATCCCCCTGCTCGTGGCTATCCTTGTAGAGCGTGAAATCAATCGCCATGCGAACTAGCGGGGCGATGGGCGCACCATCGACATCAGCCTGCGCTTCCAGCTCACCAGGGAGATTGCGCACCGCGCCGAAAGCCTCCTCCACAAGCGGTACTTCACGGTCTAGCACCTCCCGGTAGTCCGAAAGGAGAAGCTTCAGCTCATCTATGCTCTCGGCCAACGACTGGGCCTCAGCTACGGCCTCAACCTGATCTGCCTTGGAAGACGCCATCATGAAATCTGCGGTATACACCTTGCTAGAATCCAAATACGCCAGGCAGAGCCGGTAGTCCTCTGCCTCATGATGCTGCAGGAAGGCATGACCATACATCTGCGCCTTAATCATCGTTGACTCAGCCGCCGCAGAATGCTGCATCATATTCGTCATGTGCGTAAATCCCCCCGAGAAGATTACAATCATAGAGCCGTACGCGATAAGTAGGCATATGATGATACCGAAAGCCAGGGCCAGCTTTCCACGAGTACGTAGACGAACGATGTGCATAGGATAAAGCCTAGGTTAAATCAATAGCGACCAATAAGGGAACATTCGTAGGCAAAGCCCCCAAAAGTACATCCCTATTCTTACAATACGAAATATCTCCCCCAAAAGGTTGCATCACCCAACCCATAATAAAGTGCCGCTACAGCGAAGCTTGAAGGGAATGCCACACTCCGCCATCATGCCCTCCACCTGCGCAATGGTCTATAGGATGCCAACCAGCTGCCATCCATATCCCAACCCAATTCGGTTTATTAGCGGCGCAACGTCTGGCGGGCTGGATGTGGGCTAGCGCTGTTGAGCATAGCGAAAAACCGGCTGCCGCTACGGGCTACTTACTCCATAGTAAATGCCCCCATCCGGCGCAAAGGGGCGCAAGTAGCCCGTAGGCAGAGCGGCTGGCCGCAGGCCTAGAATAGCAAAGTGCGATAAACCGAATTGGGATAGGTATACCTCCATCACCTACTAACCCTAGCCCCCCGCACCATACACCCTCGGGCGAAGAAGGGTGAAGGTAGCATATCCTTGAGCAAAGGAAGGCGAACTCCCCCAAAAATGCTAGCCGGGGCGATGGGTTTATACCATCGCCCCGGCTAGCATTTCCTACGATACCGTAGCTAACCTCTAGCTCAGCTGAAAGTACTCCACGGAGGATTTCAGGCGCGCAGCCTGCTCAGTCATCCTGAGCGACGTGCCAGCCAGCTCCTCGCTCGTGGCCGCATTCTGCTGGGCCACCCGAGTCAGCTGCAAAATGGACAGGTTCACCTGCTCCGCCCCGTTGTGCTGCTCCACGCTCGCCTGGGCTATCTCCTCAACCAGCGTAGCCGTCCGGGCTATGGTCGGGAGGATGCCCTCTATCTTCTGCCCGGTCAGCTCGGCCACCTGCCGCGAGCCTGCCGATAGCTGCACTATCTCCTCGGCCGCCATCCGGCTACGCTCGGCGAGCTTGCGCACCTCGGCCGCCACCACCGCAAAGCCACGACCATGCTCACCGGCACGCGCGGCTTCCACCGCCGCATTGAGGGCAAGGATATTCGTCTGCGCGGCAATCTCGCTGATGATGGCTATCTTCTCATTGATGAGGCGGTTGGACTCTATCGACTCGGCGCTCTTGATGCGGATGACCTCCGCCTCCTCCTGCATACGCTTGGACATGCTGACGGTCCCCCGGGCATTCTCCGTATTCTGCTGGATATTCGCGGTAATCTCCTCCATGGTAGCGGAGATCTCCTCCGAGGAGGCGGCCTGATCGTTAGCCCCACCAGAGAGCTGGTTCGATATCCCGCTTATCGACGCACTCGCTTCGCTGATGCCATCAGCCCCATCGGAGATGTCCGCCACTATCTCGCGCAGCCGCTGCGACATACCGTTGAGCGCCGCGCAGAGCTGCCCCACCTCATCAGTGCTAGTATATTCAAGCCGCTGGTTGAGGTCGCCGGTGGCTATTGCCTTGGCAAAGTCAACCCCCTGCTTGAGAGGTAGCACGAGGCGCTGGATTATCAGGACTATGAGCAATATAATAACCACCAGGGAGAGAATGCCCCCTACTGTAATAAACAGCAGATCGCCCCATACAGGGGCCATAACGGTGCTCTTAGGCAGGGTAACGCGCACCTGCCACGGGGAGGGCGCCTCCCCAATGTACACCGGAATCCCGACTACAATCTCCTCCATCGAGGCGGACTCCACCTCCACGCCACGGGCAATCTCCTGGAGTAGGCCGGCGTACTGGTCGCCAAATTCGCTCAGCTCCCTCCCGATGGCCTTGGGATCCTCCGTGGATGCAGCGAATACGCCCAGGTCGCTCACCACTTCGATCTGCAGCCCCTCCATCTGCAGCTCCTCCTTCTGAGCCATCAGAAAGTTCTGAATGAAGGAAATATCAATGTCAGTACCCACCATGCCGATGAACTTACCATCCACGATTATGGGCGAAACCGTGGTAATCATCAGCAGACGCTCCTGGCCCATCGGGTAGAAGTAGGGGTCCACCACGTACTGCTTGAGAGTCTGCTTAGGGACGAGGTACCAGTCCCCCTCCCCGGGCTTATCGTAGCCCACCAGCGGCTCGAGGCCGAAGCCACCACCAGGCTGCTTGAAAATGTAGGGAATGAAGCGCCCCGTCGCATCATGCCCCACGCTATCACGGTAGAGCCGATCCAGCCCATCGAAAGCATTCGGCTCGAAGGCTATCCCCATAGCGATGCAGTTCCGATTGCTCGCCAGCTGCTGCCGCTGCAACTCCCGCACCTTTCGGCGGCTCAACGCCTCGTCATCATTCTGCACCAGCGCCTCTAGGGTGCTAGACATCGCCGTAGCCGTATGCATGCCCCCCTCCAAAGCACCATCCACCCGCAACGATACCAGGCGCGCTATCTGCGCAATCTTCCCAATATTGCTGGCCAGCTCACGCCGATACTTCCGCACGCCGATTATCGTACCCGCCAGCAGCAGTACCAGGAAAATCGCCAGGCCTACGTAAACAACTATCTTGTGCTTTATCGAGCTAAACCGCATGAACCGCCTCCTCTACCGCTACGCTGACACCACACCGATGCCCCACAGCATCGTAATTACAACAAGAAGTGGCGCACTCCGCTGCAGCACCCTTCTCTACACCCTGGTTGCGAGGATTTCCCTCAAGTCCCATCCTAAGCTTTTTTTAGTCCGTACAACGTACTGTCATACGGCAATGGCAGCAATACGGTTACAGTAGAAAGCATCGCATACGCAGTACAAAACCATTCTACGCTCCCCTACGCCAATCTTAAGCCCTTGGTAAGGCTGGAAATCAAGCCATTCCAACAAATTCGTGTTCTGCTAGTGAACAACTAGCAGAAACTAGAAATATGATATTTGGCTACATACGCGTCAGCAGCGACAGGCAGACGGTCGACAACCAGCGCTACGAAATTCAGGAATACTGCAAAAGGGAGGGTATCGCGGTCGACCGATGGATAGAAGAGACCATCAGCGGCACCCGCGCCTACGGAGAGCGGAAGCTCGGCGAGCTGCTGGCCGCAATAGATACCGGGGACACCATCCTCTGCACGGAGCTATCCCGCCTGGGGCGCAACCTCTTCATGATAATGGAAATCCTGAATGGGTGCATGGAGAAGGGCTGCTGCGTCCAGACCATCAAGGAGGGATACCGCCTCACGGACGACCTCCAGAGCAAGGTGCTCGCATTCTCCCTTGGGCTATGCGCCGAGGTGGAGCGCGACATGATCAGCACACGAACGCGCGAAGCCCTAGCCCGACGAAAGGCGGAAGGGCAGATACTGGGGCGCCCCCGTGGACGACGCAGCACCACGCTCAATAGCAAATGCACCGCGCGCCATGCTGAAATAGCCGAACGCCTGGCCGAGGGGATGCCCGTGGTTCAACTCGCAAGGCTGGTAGGCGTGGCCCCCGGCACGATGTACCGCTACCTAGCCTACACCGGGCTGAAAACCCCGCTGCGTTGCGAGGGGGACAGGTGGGCACGGGGGATCTACTAAAAGGGACGTTTTCGCGGGAAGGAAGCTTGTGTACCCCAACATGACCAAGTTCCTGCCCTTCTTCCTAGATACCGAGCAGTTCTATACCAACCAGAAGTGCTTTGTAATCAGCGGGAAGCATATAGAGTTCCTCTGCGCCTTTCTCAATTCATCGCTCTTCAAGTGCTGCTTTCGGGACAATTTCCCCGAGCTGCAGGGGGGGACCCGAGAGCTGAGCAAGGTGTTCTTCGAGCGGATACCAGTAATGCAGGTGGACGACGGCACGAATGCTCGCTTCGCCAAGCTGGTTGAGGACATTCAGCAGGAGTATACCGAGGAGAAGTACCAGCAATTAGACGGAATGGTCATCGATTTGTACGCATTAAATGCCGAGGAGTTAGCGCACATTTTACGCAGTGCCGATGCGTAGGGGCGTAGGAGCGATTGCGGGGGGCTTGTACAGACATGCTGCTTGGATCATACGCGTCCATGTGTGCGGGTAGCCACGTATCCGCATAGATCGGAGTTGTTGCCCCCACGCGCCCTTACGGGGGGGCATGCCGCATGTCCGCATTGGCCAGCGCCGTTGCCCCCACGCATGTGTGCGGGTGATCATGC
>PDWI01004424.1_pt1 | contig 18861 bp, 17 predicted proteins | sample 1430891 | NCBI WGS metagenome assembly PDWI01 (sample SAMN01162508, study PRJNA174530) | Oral metagenome, whole genome shotgun sequencing project. | biome: Marine environment; feature: Marine mammal; material: Swab sample of the gingival sulcus; isolation source: swab sample of gingival sulcus...
AGGATAGGCGAAAATCCTGATGACTTGGCTTATGAAAAGGGCATAAAAAAAAGGTTTGCAAAAATAGGGCTAGACATAGAAAAATTTGTATTGGATAGTTCAGTATCTCAAGATGAAGTTTTATCTGTAATAGATAAGATTAATTCGGATAATAGCATACACGGGGCTTTACTATTTAGACCTTTTCCTAAAAATTTTGATGATAATTTAATTAGAAATTCATTGGTAGTAAAAAAAGACTTGGACGGAATTAGCGATATGGCTCTTGCTTCGATATTCACAAATACAGATATTGGCTATCCTCCGTGCACCGCAAAGGCTTGTTTAGAATTATTAGATTATTATAACTATGACTTAGAGGGTAAGAATGTGGTTGTGGTAGGTAGAAGTTTGGTAATTGGAAAACCAGTAAGTATGATGGCATTAAATAAAAACGCGACTCTTACTATTTGCCACAGTAGGACTAAAAATATAGAGGAGATATGTAAAAAAGCTGATATAGTAATTGCAGCCGTTGGAAAAGCTGGATTTATCGGCAAAGAACACGTATCTGAAAATCAAATTTTTGTAGATGTAGGTATTAATGTAGACGAAGATGGAAATTTAACAGGCGATATTAACTTTGATGAGGTAGAGCCTTTGGCACAGGCAATTAGCCCTGTTCCAGCAGGAGTTGGTTCAATAACGACCTCGATACTCGCCAGCCATTTAGTAGACGCATGTAAAAAATCAATAGGAGGATTTTAGAATGAAAGCAGTTGAGGTAAAAGACGGTATTTACAGTCTGAGTATGAATTTAGAGGACGCTCTTTTTGAGGAAATGTGGGAAATTCCTCATGGAGTTAGCGTAAACTCATACATAGTAAAAGGTGAAAAAACAGCATTGATAGATGGTGCTTGTGGTTGGGAAGGCGTGCCAGAGCAGTTTTATGAAATGCTAGATGAATTAGATATTAAAATCGGAGATATAGACTACTTAGTAATCAACCACATGGAACCAGACCATTCTGGTTGGATAGAGGATTTTGAAAAACTAAAACCAAACTTTCAAATTTTCTGTACAGGTATGGCTAAAAAACTACTTAAAGGATTTTTTGGCGAATCTGACCAAGTCACAGTGGTTAAACCTGGTATGAAGATAGACTTAGGCGCTGGAAAAGAGCTTGAATTTATACCTCAACCATTAATTCACTGGCCTGATACTATGATGACTAGGGAAACATCAACTAATACCCTATTTACTTGTGATATGTTTGGAACTTACGGAATATGCGATGAGATTAACAAGTTTGATGACCAGTGGAAAGACGGAGACCTAGAGTATTTTGAGGAGGAAGAAATCAGATACTACTCTAATGTTATGTGTACTTTTAATGACGCAAGTGCAAAGGCAGTTGCAAAAGTAAGAGAAATTGCGCCGTCTATAATAGCTCCAGGGCATGGACCTATCTACCGCAAAAACCCAAATAGGATAATTGATAGGTATGATGAACTTACAGGATTTTTAAATGGCAAGACTTATGATGAAATAACAATTGTATATGGCTCGATGTATGGAATGACAGAAAAAGCTATAAACAAGATGGTAGAAATCCTAGAGAGGGAAAATGTGAAATACAACTTGCTAAAAGTACCTCACACCACAACAGGACTTGTTATGTCAAAGGCGATTAGGTCTTATGGTTTAATTCTAGGGATGCCTACTTATGAAGACCACTTGTTCCCACCAATGGCTTATGCAGTTGATGAACTAGGCAGAAAGAAAATAATGGGCAAAAAGGTTCTTAGCTTTGGTTCTTATGGATGGGCTGGCGGAGCAAAAAAAGAGTTTGCTGAAATTATCGAAAAACGCAAACTCGACTGGGATATAATTTCAGAAGTTTACTTTGGTGGCTCGCCTTTAGAAAAACACCTTGTAGAATTAGAAGAAGCCCTAATGCAGATGATTAATGATATGCGTAATAGGTAACTTCAAAACAATAGTAGCAACGACGAAATTTACCGTTTTTAAGCAATCTAAAAGGCTAGTAGATTTTACTAGTCTTTTTTACGCGAGCCTGTTTTTATGTCATCCCGCGAAATAGTAAGCAGTGTGTATACGAGTAAAGATATATCTAGCAACTTGTTGTATAGATATATCTGAAACGAAGCATACATATTGCGAACGCAAACGGCGATGCGATTTGGAACCAAACTATAAAAAATCGACGAGCCCTGCTTACTATTACAAAGAGCAGAGACACTTTACTTACATATCTAAAGAATTTTCATTAAGTAAGAAATCAAATAAGCTCATAGTAATAATGCCATTTTCATCAATATTAGTCTTGATGTCATCTTTTACCACAACAATTTTTTTGAAAGAGTCGTTTAACTTATTTAACGATTTTTTTTCTTGTATCATTTTTTCTTTTGTATTCATTGCAAATGCAGACTGAATATAATATTTTTTATCACCTTTGTTAGCTATAAAATCCACCTCAAGCCTTTTCTTCATATTTTTTCCTTCTGAATTTTTCTCATAAGCATCTACAACGCCAACATCTACCCTATACGCCCTACTTCTAAGTTCAGTATATATGATATTTTCCATTATGTGATTTTCTTCCTGTTGCCTAAAATTGAGTCTTGCATTTCGTAATCCCACATCTTCAAAATAATATTTACTAGGTGTACTAATATACCTCTTTCCCTTGATGTCGTATCTACTTGCTTTTTCTATCAAAAAAGCATTTAATAAATAATCTATATATAATTTAATAGTTTTATCACTTAATTTTTTCTTGCTCACAGTCTTAAATGTGTTTGCAAGTTTTGTAGGATTTGTAAGTGAGCCTATTCCAGAGGCTATTATATTAAGAAGTATCTCGAGTTCATCATCTGTTTTGATATTGTTACGTTCCTTGATGTCGTTGATATATATATTATCAAAAATTGATATTAAATATTCTGCTTTTAATTCGTCTGTTTTTCTGGATAAAATAAGTGGCAAACCACCATACGTATAATAGTCTTTCCACGCAAGAGAGATATTATCATAGGCTGATGAAAACTCTGAAAAAGAAAGAGGAAAGACCCTAATTTCATCTCCCCTACCTCTAAATTCTGTTATTATATCGCTAGATAAAAATTTTGAATTACTTCCAGTAACATATATATCCAAATTAGGAATATGTAAAAGCCCATTGATTAAATCAGCAAAATTGCCATCGAGCATTTGTATTTCATCTAAGAAAATATAATAAACATCATTGTCTTTAATTTTGGAGATTATAAAATTATACAATTTTAATGGATTTCTATATTCTATATTCGCAATATCATCAAGGGCAATAGTAATTATATGCTTATTTGAAACACCATTTTCTATGAGGTAATTTTTATATAGATTAAAAAGTAAGTATGATTTACCACACCTTCTAATTCCAGTAATAACTTTTATTAGCCCATTTTCCTTGCGTTCAATTAGTTTTTTTATATATCTATCTCTAAGAATTTCCATAACTCACTCCGAATTTTCGTTGTTTGTATCTTTTTTTCGGAATTAGTATAACACGAAAAAGCAAATATTTCAAGTTTCCACTCCGAAAAAAGATGTTTGTATACTTTTTTCGGAATTAAAACAACAAGACTTTTATATATCTACATTTTTTCCTTGCAAAAAATGTAATGCCATTTACTCCTGATTTATCAATTAAGGTAGCTATGACTGATAACAAATTATTATACTAAAAAAGCTTAAGTGCAAAAAAAGGAATATTTTCCTTTTTTTTGACTTAAGAATATGTTTTTAAAAAATTTTAGGCTACTCGCATTTACGGGTAGCCTTATTTATTCACTATATTATAATTTACAGATCTTTATGCCTTGACTTCCATATCTTTTGGAAGTACAAGGTTAAGTATCATTGATATGATAAATACTCCTGCAACAGGGTTGCCGCTGAATATGTCTTTAACTAGGGCAGGAGCAAAGTCGAATATTTGCGGAACTTGGGTAAATCCAAGACCTACGCTTATTGACAAGGCAACTATTATGGTGTTTCTTTGGGTGTATCCACATTTTCCTATCATGCTCATACCACTAACTACGATTGTACCAAACATCATTATAGTACATCCACCCAAAACAGGTTGTGGTAGTGTAGAGAAAAATGCCCCTATTGGTGGGAATAGTCCAGATATGATGAGGATAGCAGCACCAGTCATTATGGTGAACCTATTCACTACCTTTGTCATATTTACTAGACCGACATTTTGAGAAAATGAAGTTATTGGCGAACAACCAAACACTCCTGATAATGCACTTATAAATCCATCACAGGCTAGAGAGCCAGATATTTCTTTTTCCTCAATTTCTCTGCCTAATCCACCAGAAACAACGGCTGATGTGTCGCCTATAGTTTCTGCCGCAGATACTAGGAATACTATAACCACTGATATAATAGTAGCTGGGTTAAATACTACTGTGTATGGCAAAATTCTTGGGAACGAGATGTAACCAGACTGCTCAATTGTTGTACCAATTGTTGAAAAATCAACCATTCCCATAAAGATAGATAATACGTATCCAACTATAAGTCCAAACAAGATGTTTAGAGCCTTGTAATGTTTTTTCGCAAAAATGCTGAACAATATACATGAAATTAGGGTTACAAAACCTACCAAAAGATATTTAGGATTACCAAAGTTTTCAGCTCCAAATCCGCCACCAAAACTATTTACACCAACAGGTAATAGCGAAAAACCTATTGTTGTAACAACTGCAGCAGATACTATTGGAGAAATCAGTTTTTTCCAATACTTATAGCAAAGCCCTAAAATCCCCTCAACTATACCGCCTATTATTACGGCACCCATCATTGTGCCAAATCCATAAGTCGCTGCAATGAATGATAATGAGCCTACAAAGGTAAAACTAACACCCATTACCACTGGCAATTTTGCCCCTATTCGCCATACAGGATATAACTGTATCAAAGTACCTATACCAGCTATAAACATAGAACTTTGTATAAGCATAGCGACTTCTGATGGCGTAACGCCACCCTCTCTACCTACAAAGGTAGCAGCGTAAGCTATAATAACTATTGGTGTGATGTTTGCCACGAACATGGCTAGGATATGTTGAATACCGAACGGAATTGCCTTTAGTATAGGAACTCGTCCGTCTAACTGGTAAATATTGTCAATACTTGCCTCTTTTGTCTGGTTCATTTTGTCTCCTCACTTTAATTTCTAAAAACTATTTCGCCTGTTTCAGCGTTCATACTTTCGATGATTGCTAGTGACTCAAGTTGATAGCCATAATCTCGAATTATTTGACCGCCTTTTTGAAATCCTTTTTCGATAACTATTCCAATGCCCTCTATGCTGGCATTAGATTGCTCGATTATCTTAATTAGACCCTGCATTGCATAACCATTAGCCAAAAAATCGTCAATTATTAGAATTTTATCACTATCCTCTATGAATTTTTTAGCGACGATAACCTTGTTTACAGTTTTGTGAGTAAAACTTTCCACTTCTGCCTGATACATTTCCCCATCTAGATTAATAGACTTTGCTTTTTTTGCGAACACAACTGGAACGTCAAAAACCATGCCTGCAACAGCAGCTATTCCAATACCAGAGGCTTCAATAGTAAGAATTTTGTTGATTTCTTTGTCATTAAACCTGCTCTTGAATTCATTTGCTATCTCGTTAAATAGCCTGATGTCCATTTGATGATTTAGAAACATATCGACTTTTAAGATATTGCCTTCTTTAACGAGGGCATCTTTTAAAATTCTTTTTTCTAAGAAGTTCATATTTGTACTCTCCTCACCCTTATCACAAGATACAATGCCATTCCGTATTCTTAAAATAAAAGCTAGCTAAGAAACAAATATTTCTATCAGATTTTATTTAGTAGTATAAGCATTTACGGTGCCTATGTAGAAACTCCCTTACCATATTAAAGAGATTATACGGAAAATTATTTTTATATTTTATCATACATATAGAGTAAGTAAAATAAAAAAATCACAATAATTTTGTAACAAAAATAAAAACTTCCTCGACGCATCAAGGAAGTCTAGGTATAGTCTCTGAAAACATATACCGCTTTCAACAACTTAATTCTATACCAAAATTCACATTTTGTAAACTGTTTTTTGCATTTTTGATACTTTTGTCGCATTTTTATATAAAACTTTTATTACTTAGCTTTTTTTATATAGTCTAATAATGCTTGTATTTTCTTACTCACATCCGTACCCAATATTCTGAAATAATCATCTCTTGATATATTGACAAACAATTTATCTGTAATATCTTTATAATATTATATCATCCACTTAAAATAACTTAAAGTATTAAAAATAGTAAGATTACAAAACAGTAATATTACTTGTTTTTATATTCCAAATTGGTAAAATTAAAGAACAGATGTGAAGCAAGGAGAAAATTATGAAAAAACAAGCAAAAATTGTATTATCTAGTATATTGATAATAATTATAATTGTGATTTTACTTATTATAAACGGATTTTTTGGAAACCCTATTTCAAAATCAATTGCAAGAAAATCAGCAGAAAAGTACCTAGAGGAAACTTACCCTAACGAGGCTTTTGTAGTGGGTGAAGTAGAATATCGTTCTAAATCTAACAATTATGTAGCAGAATGTAAAATTGACGGTAGCAAGGATAGACACTTTGAAATCACAGTAAATCGCAAAGGCGAAATACTTTCTGATAACTATGAAAATATAAACGATTTAAGTAATACTAGAACAAGGATAGGGATAGAAAACAGAGATTTTATGAGTCCTTACTTAGACGAAATATTAAAATCTTATGAGGAAGAATCAGGGATAGCACCTAGCCTTATGTTTTATGAGGAATTTATAGAGGAAAAACCAGATTTATATAACAAGAGAAAAATGAAAGAATCAGAACTTGAAATCGACAAGGAATACGATGCCAAAGAATTATTTGCAAAATTAGGAACTATCACAGTTCATATCAACTCAAAAGATGAAAGCATTGAAAACGCAGCTAATATTATTACTAAGATTAAAAATGACCTAGATAAAGAAGGCATATCATTCCAAGAAATTAATTTTACCTTAGCAAATCATAATAAATCTATAGATGAAAACCAAATTAATTTTACTATTCCAAGAGAGATGATTCCAGAGGATAAAAAACTTTTAATAAATTACATTATAAAACGAATGGACATCTGGGAATTTCAAAACAGAGAAGAATAAATCTACTAAGCTATACTTCATCACGGAAGCTGTAACCTTGATAGCTACCTCTCTTTTTAAATTCTTTTTGGATTTCGTTTAGAACCCTACGTTTATCCCTAACCCACAAGGGTTCTATAAGCCCATTTTCTGGTGGGTCGCCTGTGAGTCTATGAATAACGATTTCCTTAGGAATTATTTCGAGCAAGTCTACGACAAGGCTGACATATTCATCCATAGACATCAGACCATAGCCATTTGGATATTTTCTACCCAGCACGCTATTTTTTAATAGATTAAACATGTGTAATTTTATCCCAAAAGGGTTCAAAGAACAAGCGTATCTCACAGTTTCAAACATATTTTCCCTCGTATCATTCGGAAGTCCAAGTATAATGTGAAAAACTGTTTTTATACCAGAATTTATCAGACTGATAGCTCCTTTTTCAAAGGTTTGCATACTACAACATATATTCATATCTTTTCTTATATTGTGATTAGTGCTCTGTAAACCAAGTTCTACCCACAAAAAAGTCTTTTTATTGTATTCTTTTAGAAGTTCTAAAACATCATCAGGCAAGCAATCTGCCCTAGTTCCTATGGCTAAACCTAAGACATCTTTTATTTTAAGTGCCTCGTCAAACTTTTCTCTCAAAACTTCGACAGGAGCGTAGGTATTAGTATTGCTCTGAAAATAAGCTAAATATTTGGCGTCAGACCACTTGTACCTAGTTAGAGCCTTTTGTTCTTCAGCTGTACCTGTGTAGTAACCACCGCCCTCATCGCTAGAACAAAAAGCACAGCCTCCAGTTCCGCATTTTCCGTCTTTATTTGGACAGGTAAAACCTGCATCAAAAGAAAGTTTGGCAACACGAGTCCCAAACTCCTCTTTCAGATAATTAGCAAGCGTGTATATATGTTGGCTATCAAATCCGTGTTTTTTCATACCCACTCCTAAGTTGTCCACAAGCCGCCTCTATCTCTCCACCGTGTTCCCTACGCAAAACAGAACGTATTCCATTCTGTATCAAATATTCAAAAAACTTGTCTATATCCTCGTCCTTACTTCTCTCGTAGGGAGCTTCAAATACGGGATTATATGGTATCAAGTTCACATAAGCATTTTTCCCAAGTGGCTTTACCAAATCCACCAGCTCTTTTGCCTGCCCTATACCGTCATTAAAATCTTTGATTAAAATATACTCAAAAGTGACTCTCTTATTTGTGATTTCAATATATTTGTGGATTGCATCAAAAAGACTTTCAATAGGATAAGTCTGATTTATCCTCATTAATTTTGAGCGAAGTTCATTATTAGGAGCGTGAAGTGATACAGCCATATTAGGACGGATTTTTTCCCCTGCAAATTCAAGTATTTTGGGAACCAGACCGCTTGTAGATACGGTTATCTGCCTTTGTGCTATTGCTAAACCCTTATCATCATTTATTATGGATAAAAACTTCATTAGATTTTCGTAATTATCAAAAGGCTCGCCAATTCCCATTACAACAACATGGCTTAAATATTCTTCAAAGTTTTCTTTTAAAGTTCTATTGACTTCCATTATTTGAGCAATTATTTCAGATGCTTCTAGGTCTCTTTTTTTTGGTTTAAGCCCACTAGCACAAAAATTACAACCTATATTACATCCTATTTGAGTGGTCACGCATACAGAACGCCCAAAATTGTGGTTCATCACAACAGTTTCAATCAAGGACTCATCATATAGTTTAAATAAAAACTTCATCGTTCCGTCATCTGACCTTTGGACTAAGATAGTTTCTATTTTTGTAAAAGAAAAACTGCTTTTTAGAACTTCTATAATTTCAGGTTTTAAATCTTGCATTTGATCAAAAGAGCTAAACTTATTGCGATACAAGTTTAGCCAAATTTTTTCAGCATAAAATGAAGAGATATTGTTTTGTTCAGCCCAATCATATAAGTCTTTTCTATCTAAATTATAAATTGCTTGTTTTTTCACTTTGAACTACAAACTCTCAATCAACTTTTCTGCAATTTGGACTGCATTGGTAGCTGCTCCCTTTCTAATATTGTCAGCCACGCAGAATAGGTTTAGCGTATTTTTCTGACTAAAATCACGCCTTATCCTACCCACAAATACCTCGTTTTTTCCAGTAGAATTGAGAGGCATAGGGTATTTTTTGTTTTCTATATCGTCTACTAAAACCAAACCCTCATAATTTGCAATATCTTGCTTGACTTCCTCTATATCAAAGTCTTTTTCAAGCTCTATATTTATCGAAACGCTGTGAGAATTGTAGACAGGAACTCTGACGGTAGTCGCAGTCACATTAATTTTATCATCATTCAATATCTTTTTAGTTTCGTTTACCATCTTCATTTCTTCTTTTGTGTAGCCATTATCCATAAATACATCTATTTGTGGAATTAAGTTAAATGCGATAGGGTAGTCGAACTTCTTTGGGGCGTCACCATTTATGCCACTTTTAAGGTCATTATATCCAGCTACTCCTGCCCCCGAAACTGCCTGATATGTAGAGTATATTACCCTTTTTATTCCGTACTTATCGTATAAAGGTTTGAGTGGCAAGACAGACTGAATTGTAGAACAGTTTGGGTTTGCAATTATCCCCTTGTGTTTTTTTATATCCTCTGGATTGACCTCTGGCACTACTAGAGGAACATCATCATCCATCCTGAAATGGCTTGAGTTATCCACAACAACGCATCCCTTACTTGCCGCTATTGGAGCAAATTTTGCGCTCACACTACCACCTGCTGAAAATAACGCAATATCTATCTTATCATCAAAAGAATTTTCTTTTAATTCTTCCAAAATATATTTTTTGCCCCTAAATTCTATCCCCTTGCCAGCGGACTTTGATGAAGAAAATACCCTTAGTTTTGAAATAGGAAAGTTTTTTTCTTCCAAAACCTTTAGCATCATATTTCCAACCATTCCGCTTGCGCCACACACTGCTACTACATATTTTTTCATATTTTTCATATTCCATCCTTCTAGCACGTAATAACAAAATTTTAATTTATATTATTTTTAATAATTCAACATTTTTTTTCAACATAACATCTCGTTTTAATACAGAATAAAACACCTGATCATTAAATTTTATTAAAAGTTCATCTTCTAAATCAGTAAGTGTAATATCGTTATTGTCCAGTATATTCATTTTTATTTGCTTATTGCCATTTTGAGTTATAATAGCATGAGTTTTAGCATCTATATAAAGTAGATTTTGCCATACATCAAGCAAGAAAAAATGTGTTGCATTCCTCGCTTTTAGCAATGGAACAACATGATGAAGTTCATACCCTTTTCTTTTTTCAATATCATGCTCTACAAAATACTGTAATTTAGCCTTTGTAGAACGCTTCAGTTTCTTAATTTCATCTTGATTAAATAATGATTTGTTTTTATCTGAACCAACTCTAAAAGTCATAATTTTTTTGGATGAATCATACTCGTAATATGCCGTTTGGTTTAGTAAATAAAAAACTTGTTGGGATTCATTTAGCCAATTGTGATAATCTCTTTTTTGTTTTTTATCGCCTTTAAAATTATTAGGGTCAGCATATTCTTTAACAATATCTACAACTTTATCTTTTGATAATCTTGACATACTTCTAAAATCTTTTACCAATTCTAAAATATCGCTACTAGAATATTTATATCCATTTAAAGTTTTATCCGTAAAAGAAACAAAAAAAGTATATTCATCTAAACTTATGTTACCTAATTCAGACAATATATCAATAAGTTTAGAAGCAAATCCTTTCATAATAGCATCAATACCTTCAGAAAAAACAATCTGTCTATCAAGAATAGTTTTCTTTTTGTTTATTAACTCTAATCCTAACTCAGTTATTGATACACTAGAAACAAGACCTCGTTTATAAGGTAAAATTTTATCGCCCTTTTTATTAAACCTATCAATAAATCCCATTCTATGCAAATCTACAAATAAATTTTTCCTTATGCTATCTTGCGTACCTCTACCCATTTTTTTGAATATATCATTACAATAATTAGCATAAATTCTTTCGTTAGGTAGATTATATGGTCTCTCTTTTATATCAGTAGTCCTAATATCCATTTTTTCTTTTTTTACAAGGTCATACATTGTATCGAGTAACACCAATATGTCACTCAATTCATATCTATTATGTTGTGATATTTGTATTCCTCTATAATTTTCAGATTTAAGTCTATCTCTCAAAAATTTTAATGACTTTTTGCTTGGATCAACATTTACTAATCTATCCAAAATTGTTTCTAATTCTTTATTGTTTTTCATCTGATTTTAACTCCCTTATCTTATCCTTAATAATTCGGGAATAATCCTTATCTTTTTCACAACTCATATAATTACGGTTATTTTCAATACACAAAAAAGTGGTAATTCCTGAACCGCTAAATAAATCTAAAACAAGATCATCCTCATTACTACTCGCTTTTATCATTCTTTCTATCATATCCTTAGGCTTTGGAGTGGGATGCTTTGTTTTAACAGTCTTCCCCTTAACTTTTTTTGACAACCTAACAGATGGTATTTCCCAAACATCTGTACAAAGTTTACCATTGGGATTAGGATACCATCTTTTCCCATTTTTTACTATTCCTTTTTTCTTAGCGGACTCAATTCTCTTGCTGGATAAATAAGGAACTCTTATTTCCTCTGCATTAAAAGTATAATCATTTGTTTTAGTAAAATACAAAATAGTTTCTTGATTATTTACATACCTAGATTTTGTCCCAGAAAACCCATCTTTCTTATACCAAATAATAGAATTTTTAAATATAAGCCCCTTGCTTACGAGATAAGTTAATATATACGCTGAATTATAAGCATTATTAAACACATACAGAGAGCCTGTAGTTTTTAGTTTATCAACAGCTTTATCCAACCATTTATATGTAAACTCAAAGTATTCTTCTTCATCCTCAAACTCATCCCAATAATCTATATTTTGATTATAGGGTGGATCAGCTATTATTAAATCGACACTATTATCGTTAATTTCATCAAAAAAATCAAATATATCACCTTCATAAAATGTATTAAACTTCATTAGTTTTTTCCTCATATTCATTTACTGATATTGATTGTGTCTTTTTATCAATTATATCTTTGTAATGTTCATAAATTTCATATCCAATATAAAATCTATCTAAATCTTTTGCTACTTTTAATGTAGTTCCACTTCCCGTAAAGGGATCAACAACTGTATCACCTACATAAGAATACAACTTAACCAATCTTTTCACTATTTCTTCTGGCATTATTGCACTATGAATTCCAAAAGCCAAATCTTTTTTGTTTGGTATAGGTATATCCCATATTTGTTTCGTATATTGAACCCACTCTTCCTGAGTTAATTTACTATTTTCTTTGTTTTCTTTTGAAATATTATTTATAGGTTTACCATCTTTAACATATACAGTTATAAATTCTGTTGTATTTTGAGCATAAAAATTTCTTGGATAAGGATAACTTCCAAACATTAATTTTTTTGTTGAATTAGTCCTATTCCAAATATATAAATCCATTAAATAAAAATCTGTTTTTTTAAGGATACTATTTTGAATTTCACTTTGTAAATCAAATATATCTCTATTATAATGCGTACTATAGTCCTTTTTTATCATGGGTAATAAGGGAACATTTATACATAATTTTCCATTTGGTTTTAATATCCTAAAACATTCTTGCCAAATTAATAGCATTTCTTCTATATAGTTTTCAAATTTATTTATGTCTCCTACATTGCCTTTTTCCTTTTTTGAATGTTCATCAATTTGGTAACCATCTTTCGAGTAATCTTTAATATTGAAATATGGGGGCGAAGTAATAATTAAATCCACACTACTATCTTTAATATCACTCATATTATTACTATTTTTATAATATACTACATTAGTTTTATTTATCATGTTATTGTTATCTTTTATCATACGCTCTCCTTAAATTTTAGTTATATCAATATAATTTTTAAAATCATTCATATCTATCATTTGATATAATTAAAGAAATAGGTCTTACATTTTTCATCACAAATGAATATTAAATCGCAAACTTAATTATGTGATTTATTAAATCTACTATAGGCTTACACTTCTCTATTTTTTTACAATATCCTGCTTGTGGAAATTTATCGCTATAACGGAGATTTTCTTTTTTCTCGAAAAAAGCTCTAAATACAAGGTTATCTTTTTCTGAAACAAGAAAACCCTGTATATATATATCGGTATTTGATGAATTATACTGTCTTTCATCAACTAATATATTATATTTCTCATAAGTAGAATCGCTAAATACTTCATTAGCATATACTTTGCAATCAATTTTATATAATTTTTCTTTTACCTTCCAAATATAATCATATCCATTATCAAAATCACCAATATTCATATTGTATGAAAACTTAAAATTTATCATTTTTTCGCTAAATTCTTTATCGCTAATGTTCGGCAATTTATTAATTATAGCATCTTTTAATTTTTTAGTAATAAAATCATACAAAGATAATTCAAATAACAATCCCATAAATATATTACTTTTTGATACAAGTTCTATATCAAAATGATTTTCTATACATAAATTACTATCAGCTTTTTTATCATAATTATATTTAATTCCACTACGCCTATATTCATAATTTTCTCTTAATGTAGCTAAATAGTCAGCTGATTTTACTTCTTCAAAAGTTATAGGTATATTCATCACCTTACTCCCTCTAATATAAGCAATGTTTAAGCAATACATTGTTTTTTTGTATATTTATTATAACATATTTTAAAAATTTTAAAAGCAAGGTACTACTATAAATTATAAACACTTACTCAAATGCTTTGAAAATTCCCTTGATTGCATCGTCCACATCATCGTTTTCTACACCTATTATTATGCTGATTTCGTTTGAGCCTTGATTGATCATTCTGATGTTTACCCCTGAGTCTGCAAATGCGGTAAATATCTTGGCTGCCATACCTTTTGCCCTAACCATTCCCTCACCAACTACTGCAACTAACGCCATATTAGGCAGTGCTTGAATATTATCTGGAGCGAGTTTCATCTCTATATCTTCCATAATTTGGTCTAGTTTATCAGAAATTTCCTCATCGCTTATTACAACTGACAAAGAATCTATGCTTGAAGGAATGTGTTCAAATGTTACATCGTGTTTATTGAGTATTGCTATCACATCTGAATAGAAGTTTTTGTTCTTGTGCATTAGCGTTTTTTCTATAGCTATAACTGTAAAATTCTTTTTGGCGCTTATTCCTGTAACCGCCCCATATTTGTGTATGTCACGGCTATCAACTATCATAGTTCCCTTGTCCTCTGGTCTATTTGTGTTCTTGATATTTATTGAAATTCCGCTTCCATATACTGGAAAAATTGCCTCCTCGTGAAATACATTTGCGCCCATATATGAAAGTTCTCTAAGCTCTTTAAAAGTAAGCTCCAAAATTCCCTTTTCCTTGCCTACTATGCGTGGGTCAGCCATCATAAAACCTGAAACATCAGTCCAGTTCTCATATAGGTCGGCATTTACTCCCCTAGCTATTACTGCCCCAGAAATATCAGAACCACCCCTAGAAAAAGTCTTGATTTTACCTAGTTTTGTAGCACCGTAAAAACCAGCAATAACAGCACTATCATAAACCGATAATACATCAGATATTTTTTCATAACTCAATTTTGCATCTAACTTTCCATCAGAACGAATTACTATAAGTTCCTCTGGATTTACAACAGGCATATTCAAATACTCTGACAAAATGATAGAGCATAAGTATTCACCCCTGCTTGCACAATAATCTTTGGAAGCCCCATTTAGAATTTCTTTTTTTATCTCAGATAATTCATACTCAATGTCTAAAGACAAGCCCAAATCATTTACCAATTCAGTATATCTCTCTTCAAACATACTATAAATATAATCCATATTTACGCTTTTTTGGACGTGCTCATAACATAGATACAAGATGTCGGTTATCTTAAAATCCTTGTCATTACGTCTCCCAGGGGCTGATGGAACAAAAAATCGTCTTTCTTTATCAGCTTCAACTATACTCTTTACCTTTTTAAATTGTTCTGCATTAGCAAGCGAACTACCACCAAACTTACAAACTTTCATATAATCTCCAATTTCTTAATTTTTTATTTAAAATAATCCTGTAATTACACCATTGTCGTCAACATCTATATTCTCTGCTGCTGGAACTTTTGGTAACCCTGGCATGGTCATAATATTTCCTGTAAGTGCAACTATAAATCCTGCCCCTGAGGAAACTTTCATATCCCTAATCGTTATATCAAAACCTCTTGGTGCGCCGAGTTTTTTTGCATCATCTGAAAAACTACTTTGAGTTTTTGCCATACAAATCGGAAGTTTAGAATATCCATTTTCATTGAGATTTTTAATCTGTTTTTTAGCTTCTTTAGAAAAAACAACGCCATCTGCCCTGTATATTTTTTGGGCAATCTTGTTTATTTTTTCTTCAATGCTGTCATTTTCATCATATATAAATTCAAACTTAGATTTTTCTTCGCAAAGTTTAATTATTTCATCAGCCAAGGCAAGTCCTCCCTCTGAACCCTTTCCCCAAACTTCAGATAAAGCCACATTCACACCTAATTCTTTGCACTTATCCTCTATTAGTTTTAACTCTGCCTCACTATCTGTAGGAAATCTGTTTATTGCGACAACTGATGGCAGACCAAAAACCTTAGTCACGTTCTCTATATGTTGCAATAAATTTGGAAGCCCTTTTTCTAATGCTTCTAAGTTCTCATTTCCTAGCTCAGCCTTAGCCACGCCACCGTGGTGTTTGAGCGCCCTTACTGTTGCTACTATTACAACCGCATTTGGCACAAGCCCTGCCTTTCTACATTTTATATCTAGGAATTTTTCTGCCCCTAAATCAGCCCCAAACCCCGCTTCTGTAACAACATAATTGCCCAATTTCAATGCAATCTTTGTCGCCATCACAGAATTACAACCATGGGCAATATTTGCAAAAGGCCCACCGTGAATTATACAAGGACAGTGTTCTAAAGTCTGAACTAAGTTAGGTTTTAAAGCATCTTTCAATAATGCCGCCATAGCTCCCTGAGCGTTTAAATCGCCTGCCTTTATGGCTTTATTCTCTCTAGTATATCCAACTGTCATATTGGCAAGCCTTGTTTTTAAATCACTAATTGAGCTGGCTAAACACAATACCGCCATTACTTCTGATGCAACCGTTATGTCAAAACCATCTTCCCTAGGAACGCCGTTGTTTGTACCGCCTAGACCACAAGCTATCTTGCGAAGTTGTCTATCATTCATATCAACAGCACGTTTCCATGTTATTCTGCGAACATCAAAACCTAGCTCATTACCTCTATGGATATGGTTGTCTATCATTGCAGCAAGTAGGTTGTTAGCTGCACCTATTGCGTGAAAATCCCCTGTAAAATGAAGGTTGATTTCTTCCATTGGTAGAACTTGAGCATATCCTCCACCTGTGGCTCCGCCTTTTACCCCAAACACTGGCCCAAGTGAAGGTTCTCTTAATGCAAGCATAACGTTTTTGCCTTTTTTTTGCAAGGCATCGCCAAGCCCTACTGTTGTAGTAGTCTTGCCCTCCCCTGCTGGCGTTGGAGATATTGCTGTAACTAAGATTAGCTTGCCATCTTTTTTGTCCTTTAAGTCTTCTAAAATTCTATAATCTATCTTTGCCTTATTACTTCCATATAATTCTAAATATTTTTCGTCAATCCCAGATTTATCAGCTATTTCTTTAATATGTTTTGCACTTGCTTTTTGTGCAATTTCAATGTCCGTTAATATTTTCATCAGTAAATCTCCTTTTTCGTCCGCTTGTAATTTGCAACTCTGATTAGATTAAGTAGTAGAATAATGTTAAACTCCTTATACAAATCTTATCATTTTTTAACTATTTTTACTATAACTAAGTATCAATAATTTTGTTGTAAACAAAATTATCCCCAAGTTTTTGGGTAAAACACTAAGTCCTTAATATCATAACAAACAACTCTGGGAGAACCCCCGTGCGTACAGGTAAAACTAATAAGTAAAAAATTAATTTTTTACCTTTCTTGCACTACAAGATTAATACTAAATATCTCACTTGCTTTATAGTATAAAAAACTGGTGCTTATACCCGTTTTATTTAATAAAAAAGCACCTTTTACAGTGCCTAAATTAAGTAGTTATTTCCCCTATTTAATCAACTATTTATATACTTTTAATTTCTGACTGATTAACAAGTATATTTCCAAATTCAAGCATATTTTCTTCGTCTTCATCTTCTGCCCAGTAAAAATTAGTACATAAGCCAGAATAAACCTCTGCTTTCTTTAGTCTTAATTCTACATTTTTATTTTTGCATTTTTCCATTTGTTCAAACGAAATCATCCTATTCTCCTTTTAATCTTAACAATACAAACATATTTATGTATAAACTTGTGGTTTCAACATCATTTAATAAATAACTCTTACCATCATAATTAAAACCCACTCGCAAGCATTGGCAAAACAATTCTCATACTTTTTTGTCTAAATATACTTATTGACTGCTAACTATTTAACGTCATCTAACGAATAGTAGATACCATTTGCAAAATCCTTTTCAGATTGTTTTATATCTTTTATATCTTCGTCGCTCAACATAACCCACTCAGGGTCAAGCAACCTATCGATTAAAGCAGTTACAAAAATATAATCTTCTTCTTTAAGTTGTTCTAATTTTTTGCTAGCCACTTGTATATCATTCATATCATATACCCCTTTTATATATATCATTTCTTTTATTGACTTTTTGAATTTCATATATGTTGTCGTATTCTTTAAATATAACCCTATATTTCCCTATTCTAAGCCTGTATAAATCATTATTGCCTTTTAAAGGTTTAATATCTCCATTAGGCAAATTTTTAATCCCCACTATTAAACGGCTTTTATCTGGTTCATTCGTTTTGTTTAAAAACTTCAATGCCTGTTTTGATAATCTTACTTCCATTATACCCCCTAACCATACCAACTACAACCCTAACTGTGAACTAATCTTTAAGAAAGATTTTGTTAGAAACTGATACAAAAGCTAATTCGTAACCACATAAATTACCAATCTTAATTAAATCATAAGCAGAAGCAACTAGCACGAAAAAACTTATTGTTGACTGCCTAAATATATAATACGTCAAAAAAGTTATAAGGCAAAATAAAACCCTGCGTGTAACGTTAAAACTAAATATCTTTTAGCAAACCTTTAAGTAAAAAAAACACAAAACAAGCTATACAAAATAATATAAACATCCTGCACCTCCTCCGATATACCTTTATCTTATCACTTTATTCCCTAAATAACTACCATTAAAATATCAACGTGTAGGATCACCCCCGCGTGTACGGGTAAAACCTCTAGTCTTAGATGGTTTACCATATATTTCAGGGATCACCCCCGCGTGTACGGGTAAAACGTGTAGCGTGTAAGTCTTTGGCTTTGCTTATCAGGATCACCCCCGCGTGTACGGGTAAAACCAGTCGATAAATATGGGTACTTTTTCCCAAAGGGGATCACCCCCGCGTGTACGGGTAAAACAATGGCACTAGTCTAAC
>PDWI01004425.1_pt1 | contig 18860 bp, 15 predicted proteins | sample 1430891 | NCBI WGS metagenome assembly PDWI01 (sample SAMN01162508, study PRJNA174530) | Oral metagenome, whole genome shotgun sequencing project. | biome: Marine environment; feature: Marine mammal; material: Swab sample of the gingival sulcus; isolation source: swab sample of gingival sulcus...
AGCAGAGGACTGAAAATCCTCGTGTCGGTGGTTCGATTCCGCCCGTGGGCACCATGTAAAGCACCCCAAAGCATATGCTTTGGGGTGCTTTACAATGAAATTGCTTACGCAATGAAATACCGCGCAGTAGCGCGGCGTGCAATACCACGCTATCGCGTGGCGTGAAAAGTGCTTTCAGCACATAAAGGGCAATTTTATTTCATATTTTACGCAGTAAAATATTTCATAGCATCGCAGATGCTATTTCATGCCGTGCAGGGGCACGGTATTTCATTTTTTCTTGGTGCCAGGTTCAATAAAGTGGAAAGTTGAAAGCCCAAAGTGGAAAGGAAAACCGACTATAGCAAATTCAAAGCAGAGATAATGCGTCACGATTTTATTTTTATGTGCTTGCACATTTCACTTGTCAATTTATTGGACAAATTTCATGTTGGCATAGCCCAATATTTCATGTTCGCAGAACATTTCATTGAAAAATGCTTGCGTTTTTCTCGGTGCCAGGTTCACTTATCTTAGGTGCTTTTTCAATGAATGCTTACGCAATGAAATGCCGCGCAGTAGCGCGGCGTGCAATACCACGCTATCGCGTGGCGTGAAAAGTGCTTTCAGCACATAAAAAACGGCGCCATCGCGATATACTACGCAGACATATAAGTATTTGAACAGCGATATTTTCGATTGGGATTGTCAAAAACAATTGCAAAATTATCAAAAATAAATTATAATCACCAGTGTAGTGTTGTACTTAAATTGTGAAGTAATTTAACGGAGAGGAGTATTTATGTTTAAGAAAATTTCAATATTAATTTTAGCCTTAACGCTTGTTTTAGCGGGGTGTGCAGGCGCGCCAGAGATTACCGCCAAAGAAACGCTTACCAAAGTTATGGATAAACAGGTTGAACTCAATGACGTTGCCGTTAAATTTAATTTAGCAGCAAATGTTGAGCTCGATGAAGCGGTACTTGAAAGTGATCCGAGTGCTGCTGAAATTATTTCGATGTTTAAGGATTTTAAAGCCACTTTTGGTTACAAAGTTGTCGATATGAAATCTGACTTTAAAGCCAGCTTTGATGGCAGTGTTGATTTGGACGGCGTAACTGTCGCCTTTGACGGTTATTTAGACAAAGAAATGGCCGCTGTCAATTATCCGATGCTGGGCAAGTACGTAACGGTTAATTTCAAAGAGGTCATCGATATGGCGAAGAGTATGGCGGCTGAAGAGGCGGCTGCTGAAGTATCAGATGATCTGGTCGAACGCATTATCAAAGATATCAATGAAGTGTTTATGCCAAAAGTAGTCAAGTACACAAATGAAACTTTGACGGACGAAGATGTCAAGTTTGTCGACGACTTTGCCTTTGTGGTCGATGGCGAAGAAGTTAAAGAAAAGGCGCTCGTTTACACGCTTACACCGGAACGAATGACAGACTATTCACTTGGCTTGTATAAGTATTTGGCCTATGACGAAGAAGTTTACAACACTTTAAAAGCCTATGATATTCCCGATTTTCCGGCTGACTTTGAAACATTTAAAGCTGAATTCGACAAAATTTTCGGCGAATTTGAAGACGAAGAAATGAAAGCTGAAATGAAAAAGGCGTTTGAGGGCGTGACCTACGAAATCGCCATGGCATACAACGACGATTACACTGTTAAGTACAGCAAAATTAGAGTCGATGCCGAGATTGACACGGAAGATGAAACAATCGGCGTGATCAAATACAACTATGCAGTCGATAGCGCATATGAGTACAAAGATATCGTCGTCGAAAAGCCAGAGCTCAACGATGAAAATAGCATGGACTTTATGATGTTTATCCAAAGCATGATGATGTAGTCAATTGTAAATAAGTAAGGGGCCGAAAGGCCCTTTGCCTTTTTATAGGCTAAGAATTTTTGCTAAGTAATATTAAAAATTAACCTGCTATGGTATAATAATGACGGAGGTTGCTATGAAGCGAATTATTGCAGTTTTGTCAGTTGTTATCATTTTAATAGCGGGTTTATTTTTTTATTTTAATTGGCAAGATAAAATTGATATTGAAAAGGTCGACGCCATTTCGTTGCGTACGGCGGACGGTACAGTTGAAGTTGAGCGCGCCGATTTTACGCCCTATATCAATTTATACAATGGCGCCAAATGGACAGCGCAAACAGACGATTTGCAAGTTGGTAGCGCTGGCTTAACGGTTGACGTATTCATCGATGATGGCACACATAAACTGTTTTCAATTGTGCCAGATGATAAGGCCGCGCTGCACCTAGTTGGCGAACAGGGTATTGCTCATTTAGACGATGATATAATTGCGCGCGACGTACTGTTTGACGCGCGCGTTTTAACCGGTCGCGAGCAGCCCTTTGCTGCGCCGGCGCTGGCGATTAGCGGCGCTTGTCAAGGCGATATCGCAGCTAGTAGTTCAGCTTGGCAATATCAAAATATTTACGGCCAAACGGCTGAACAGTGCGATAGTTATCGCAATGATATAACACCCAGCGATTTTGTCATCGACCAGCCAGAAGCGACACTTCAATTTAAGCTGGCCGACGGCTATGACGTCGACGACATTGTAGTGACGGCCAATCAAACGGCACTGGCCGTAACGGCGTTGGGCGACCAAACTTATCAAGTTACTATTTTGCCCAAACTGGGTCAATTTAATTATCAGATTACCGTTAAAACAAAGGCCGTACAGCGCGGCGTCTATAGTGCGACGGCCGAATTTGTTTACGATTTTCCAGTTATTCATCAGTTTGCCGCGCGCGCCGCGCTATTGCAAACAGAGCAGACCGCCGGTGGCTTTTTCTTAATCAAGGGCGATTACTTTGACGAAAATACGCAATTAGTCGTCGAGCAGTCGATTATCGACGAGCCGATTAAGTGCTATACGGTTGACGATGCCGTCTTTGCCGTAATACCGCTCGACTACTACGCCGCTGTCGGCCAACACGAAGTGGTGTTGTACGCCGAAAAAGACGGCGCAAGGGTCGAATTGGCGCGCCAACAACTGACAGTCTTAGAGCGCGACTACGCGATGCAAAATTTGACGATTAGCAGCAAAACCGATAAAGAGACGCGCTCTGACGAGGCCTACCGCGAATACCGCGAAGACTTTATGCCAATACGGCAAAGTAGCGTGCCACAGCAGCTTTGGCAAGGTCAGTTTATTATGCCAATCGAGGGGCGCTTGACGACCGATTACGGCGCCAAGCGCAAAGTCAACAACGCCTTGACGCGCTATCGCCACAACGGCCTCGACTTAGCGGCGCCGACCGGCACCGAAATCATGGCTTCTAACAGCGGCAAAGTGGTCTTTTCGCGCCAGTTGATTATGACTGGCAACACCATTATCATCGACCACGGTTTGGGCTTTTTTACCTACTATTTACACATGGATGAACGGCGCGCCGAACTGGGCGACATGGTTGAAAAGGGGCAAATAATTGGCACTGTTGGCACAACTGGTTTTTCAACTGGGGCGCATTTGCACTTTACGGCATCATATCACTTAAAGAGCATTAATCCCTATCTTTTAATAGACTGGACGGGTGAATGGCAATGACAAGGAGGAAAAATGAATATTACAAAAGTGGGCGATCGGCAAATTGGCATTGCGCCCAGCATGGCGACGCGACATGGCCTAATAACGGGCGCGACTGGTTCTGGTAAAACAGTTAGCATTAAGCTGTTGGCCGAGGCCTTTAGCGATATTGGCGTGCCGGTCTTTATGCAAGATGTCAAAGGCGATTTATCGGGCTTTGTCAGCGCCGGCTACGGCTCAGAGCGCTTTTTAAAGCACATTACACAATACGACGGCGTCGAACCCGACTACAAGGCATTTCCAACCATCTTTTGGGATATTTTTGGCGTGGCCGGTCACCCGTTGCGCACTACGGTCAGCGAAATGGGGCCGTTGATGTTAAGCCGCTTACTGCAGCTAAATGAAACACAAACCGGCATCATATATACCATTTTTAGAATTGCCGACGACAAGGGTTGGCTGCTGTTAGACTTAAAAGATTTAATTGCCTTAATTGATCACGTCGCCGCCGAGCGCAAAAATTATCAGGTTGAATACGGCAGCGTATCGACCCAGTCGATCGGCGCCATTAAGCGCAAGCTGTTGATGCTGGAAAGCGATGGCCTGTCTAATTTATTTGGCGAACCGGCCTTGGCGATTGCCGATTTAATGCAGGTAACCGACGATGGCAAGGGCGTCATTAGCGTTTTAAACGCCGAAAAAATTGCGCAGACGCCATCGACCTATGCCAGCTTTTTGTTGTGGTTGTTGTCGGAACTATTTGAAGAATTGCCCGAGGCGGGCGATCTCGATAAGCCAAAATTAGTTTTCTTCTTCGACGAAGCGCATATTTTGTTTTCCGACATGCCGAAATACCTGCTCGAAAAGGTCGAACAGGTGATTAAGCTGATTCGTTCGAAGGGCGTCGGCGTCTTCTTTGTAACGCAAAATCCGGCCGATATTCCCGATGCCGTGCTGGCGCAATTGGGCAACCGCGTACAGCACGTCTTGCGCGCCTATACGCCGAAGGAAAAAAAGGCCGTAAAAGTGGCGGCGCAGTCCTTTCGTGAGAACCCGGCATTTAAAACAGAAGACGTCATTACCGAACTGGGCGTCGGCGAAGCGCTGGTCAGTTTTTTGGATGAAAATGGCGTGCCGAGTATGGTAGAACGCGGCTTTATGCTGGCGCCGAGCAGTTTAATTGGGCCGGCGGATGCGGCCGCCGTCAAGGCGGCACTGCGCGATGACGCCATTGGCGCAAAGTACGATAAATTGGTCGACCGCGAATCGGCCTATGAATTATTGGTAAAGAAAGCTGGCGCCGAAGACGACGCGCGCGAGGCCTGGCAAATTAGGCAAGAAGAACGCCGTAGGCAAGCAGAACAACAAAAAGCCAAGCAAAAGCCCAAGCCGAAGTCAAAGCGTCGCACCGATTCGGCGATGGATAAATTCTTTAAATCGGCGTCGTCGGCGATTGGCTCGCAATTGGGGCGCAGCCTCATTCGCGGCATTATGGGGTCGTTCAAAAGGCGCTAAAATGGCTAAAAATGAAAGCGAGTAGTAATGGAAAATAAAAAGAAGTATATTGAATTAAAAATCGCGCGCACGGTGACGGCGTTAAACGACAACGGCATGGTGGGCTACCACATTAGGTCGAACGACCACTTGTTTAAAGTGTTGGCCGATTTGGTCGACGATGGCGCTACCGTCGCACACGGCGGCGCCATGAGCCTGCACGAACTGGGCGTGTTCGACTGGTTGCGAACGCGCAACATCAATTTTTTAGACCGCTATAAAAAGGGTATCAGCGATGCAAAGGTCGGCAATATTCGCCGGCAGGGTCTGTTGTCAGACATTTATTTTACGTCGTCCAACGCAGTTACCGAAACCGGCCATTTGTTTAATGTCGATGGCATTGGCAATCGGGTTGCGGCAATGATATATGGCCCCAAAAAAGTAATTGTCATCGTCGGGGCCAATAAAATTGTCGCCGACGATGCCGCTGCCGTCGAACGGGCGCGTCGCGTCGCGATACCGCTTAACAATATCCGCATGAATCGCGGCACGCCGTGCATTGACAGCGGTTACTGCGATGACGGCTGTTCTGATAAATGCGTTGCCTCTAGCTTTGTCTTTTTAAAAAATCAAATGATACGCAAGCGCATTCACGTGCTCATTTTAGAAGGCGATTATGGCTATTAGGAGGAACTATGCTAGATAAGCGAGTGATTGAAGCCGTGCTCGGTGCAGCATTGGCCAGCGGCGGCGACTTTGCCGAGTTGTTTTACGAAGATAATACGACAAATGTCATCGCCCTAATCGATGGCAAAGTCGACGCCTTAAATGGCGGGCGCAGCCACGGCGTTGGCCTGCGCATTTATAAGGGATTAAACAGTGTTTATGGCTATACTAACGACAGTTCTGAACGGGCACTGTTGGCGACTGCGACGAAAGCCGCTGCCGTCATTGGCGAGTTGTCGGCTGAAAGCGCCGTCGATGTCGTCGTTGAACAGCGCGCCGTCGTCAACCACTCGCCAATTGTGCGCTATCCGGCTGATGTAATGGTTGACGAAAAAATTGCCATTTTAAAGCAGATGAACCGCGTGATGCGCGATAGGGGCGACTTGATTAGCCAGACGATTGCGCGCTACTTTGAAAGCGATCAGCGCGTCTTAATCGCCAATTCAGAGGGGCTATTGACAGAAGACCGGCGCACCCGCACGCGGCTTGCCGGCCAGGCAATTGCCGCACTTAACGGCGAACAACAAGTCGGTTCTATTTCAAAGGGTTTTCAGATGGGTTTTGAAGCCTATAAAGAGACGATTGACGCCACAGCAATTGCCGCCCAGGCAGCCGATATGGCGCTGACGATGATTAAGGCCGACTACGCGCCGGCCGGAAAAATGCCGGTTATCATCGACAATAGTTTTGGCGGCGTCATCTTTCACGAAGCCTGTGGCCATTCGTTAGAGGCGACGGCAGTCGCCAAGGGTTCATCAGAATTTAGCGGCAAGCTGGGCCAGCAAATTGCCTCGCCAGTCGTTACGGCAATCGACGACGGCACCATTGCAAACGCCTGGGGCTCACTCAATATCGACGACGAGGGTCGCCCGACGCAGCGCAATGTGCTGATCGAAAATGGCATATTAAAAAATTATTTAATCGACCGCCTAAATGGCCGCCGCATGCAGATGGAACCGACCGGTAGCGCGCGGCGCGAATCTTATAAATACGAACCGACATCGCGCATGACCAATACGTTTATCGCGCCCGGCAAAGACAGTCGCGCTGCGATATTCGCTTCGGTCGACCGCGGTTTTTACGCCAAAAAATTGGGCGGTGGCTCAGTTAACCCAATCACCGGCGAGTTTAACTTTACTGTCTTAGAGGGCTATTTAGTCGAAAAGGGCGAAATTGTCAAACCGCTGCGCGGCGCCAGTTTAATTGGCAAGGGGTCGCAGATTTTACAGAAAATTGATATGGTGAGTGATAATTTAGAGCAGGCAGACGGCATATGTGGCTCTTTGAGTGGCAGCATTCCGGTTTGCGTCGGACAGCCGATGATACGCGTTTCCAATATGACAGTCGGCGGTAAGTAGGTGAATATGAAAATTGATGAATTTGCTAAAGAAATTTTTAAAAGGGCCAAGCAGTACAATTTTGATGCCTATGAACTGTATTATCAAGCGGGTCACAATTTGTCGCTCGATGCCTTTGGCGGGCAGATTGACAGTTATGCCGAAAGCAGTACGGCAGGAGTCAACTTTCGCGCCGTCGTCGCCGGCAAAAGCGGCAGTTGCTTCAGTGAGGTACTCGACCAAGCGGCAGTTGACTATTTGCTTGAAACGGCTTATCAGGCTGCTCTACACGTCGAAAATGACGACGATATCAATTTAGTGGCACCCGGTTTGCAGTATCCACAGTTAGATTTGTACAACGCCGCCTTGGACGACGTCGCCAATCAGCGCAAAGTCGACTTAGTGCTAGACGCCGAAAGACGCGCTTTGCAAGACGACATTATCGAACACGTCAACGCGGCGCACTATAGCGACGGCATGACGCATTGTCGCCTATTTAATTCAAATGGCGTCGACATCGCCTATCAAACCAACAATGCCTATACCTACATCGGCGTCGTCGGTAGCGACGACGCGGCTACTTATTCGGCCTATGGCATTAGCTATGGTCGCGATTTCGATGGCTTAATCGGCGACGACATCGTCGTCAAGGCGCATGACAAACTGGCGGCAAAATTTGCGGCCAAGACGCTGCCGACCGGCCAGTATGAAGTGGCCTTTACGGGCGAGGCATTTGCCAATTTGCTGTCGGTGTTTTTGGCCAATTTCAGCGCCGAAATGGTGCACAAAGACATGTCGTTATTAAAGGGCAAACTGGGTCAAAAAATTGCCGCTGACAGCTTTTCATTAATTGATGATCCGCTGCTGAAAAATGGTTTGGCCAGTGCGCCGTTCGACGGCGAGGGCGTGCCGACTTATCGCAAGCACTTGATAAAAAATGGCAAACTGGCAACTTTTTTACACAATATGAACACTGCCAAAAAAGACGGCGTTAAATCGACCGGCAATGCGTCGCGCGGCTCGTTTAAAGCGACAATTGGCGTCGCGCCGAGCAATGCCTTTGTCGCGCCGGGCAGCCTGTCAGTTGAACAACTGTATCGCCAAATTGGCAACGGTTTGGTGATTACTGAACTAGACGGCCTACACGCCGGCGCCAATCCAATTAGTGGCGACTTTTCGCTGTCGGCGCGCGGTTTTACAATTGAGGGCGGTAAAAGGTCTGGCGCCGTCAATCAGATTGTCGTTTCGGGAAACTTTTTTAGCTTAATAAAAAATGTCGCCGGCATCGCCGACGACTTGCAGTTTGTGGCCAGCCCAATTGGCGCGCCGACCATTTACGTCGGCCAGCTCAACGTCGCCGGCGCCTAGACCGATACAGTTGACAGTTTGATATTTTGATTGCGCTCGGCGATGTGTTTAATCGACCATTCGCTTTGGAATAATACGGCCGGTTTGGCTTGATTGGTTTCGACCAAAAGCGTATCCATCGTTTTAGAAAAGCGGTTAAAGTTAAAACTGTCGGCGACAATCCAGCGAATATGGCGATAGGGCAGCGTTTCCATGACGATGTCGACGCCGTATTCGTTTTTGAGGCGGTAGTTGAGCACTTCTAATTGCAATACGCCAACGACGCCGACGATGAGTTCTTCAACGCCAATATTGGGCCTTTTAAACACTTGAATAGAACCTTCTTCGGCCAACTGCTTGATGCCCTTTAAAAACTGTTTGCGTTTAAGGGCATTTTTCGTGTAGACCTTGGCGAAGTGTTCCGGTGCGAACGACGGAATGCCGCTGTACTGTAAATCGGCATTGTTTTCCGATAGCGTATCGCCAATTTGATAGATGCCGGGGTCGTGAATGCCGATGATATCACCGGGAAAAGCGCGTTCTACAATGGCTCTGTCCTGCGCCATAAATTGAGTTGGCTGGGCGAGGCGCACTTTCTTTTTAGTCGGCACGTGCAACACTTGCATGCCCTTGTCAAAGACGCCCGAACAAATGCGCAAAAAGGCGATGCGGTCGCGGTGTTGCGGGTTCATGTTGGCCTGAATTTTAAAGATAAATCCCGAAAAATTGGCCGTTTCGGGGGCAATTTTGCCCAAGTTGCTGTCGCGCGCCAGCGGCGGCGGGGTCAGTTCTAAAAAAGATTTTAAAAATGGTGCAACGCCAAAATTGGTCAGGGCGCTGCCAAAGTATACCGGCGTCAACTGGCCACTTAAAATGGCGCCTTCTGAATAATCGTCGCCGGCGACGTCGAGTAGTTCGATATCTGACAACAGTTTTTCCTGTAAGTCGTGGCCGATCAATTGGCTCAGTGCGGCGTCTTCGATAGAACAGCGAACGACGTCGGCCTTTGCCATGCCGTGTTTGCCGCCGTCAAATTTAATGATGGCACTGGCGCGGCGGTCGTAGACGCCCTTAAAGCCGGCTCCCTCGCCAATTGGCCAGTTCATCGGGTAAGACTTAATGTCGAGTGTCGTTTCAATTTCGTCGAGTAGGTCGAACGGGTCTTTGCCGATGCGGTCCATTTTATTGACAAAGGTAAAAATGGGAATGCCGCGCATTTTACAAACTTCAAACAATTTTTTGGTCTGCGCTTCAACGCCCTTGGCGCAGTCGATTACCATTACGGCGACGTCGGCTGCCATCAGCGTGCGATAGGTGTCTTCTGAAAAGTCTTGGTGGCCGGGCGTATCCAGTATGTTGATGCAATAGCCGTCGTAATTGAACTGTAAAACAGACGAGGTCACTGAAATGCCGCGCTGTTTTTCAATTTCCATCCAGTCTGAAACGGCGTGTTTTTGAGCGCGGCGCGACTTAACAGAGCCGGCTTCGCGAATTGCACCGCCATAAAGCAAAAATTTTTCGGTCAGAGTGGTTTTACCGGCGTCTGGATGTGATATAATAGCAAAGGTACGACGCTTTTTAATGGCGTCTGCTAATTGTTTCGTATTCATTATTCTTCCTTCCGTATGTAGCGTCATATCAAATATAATAGACTGCCAGCGGAATGTCAAATTATTTACGAGAGGTAACTTATGAAACGCATTGGGGTTAGCAAAGCATTATTGGCAGATTTGAGTTTACTCGTCGTCGCCTTTGTCTGGGGCGGGGGCTTTGTCGCCGTGAAAGACGCCTTAAACACCTTGAGTCCGATGTTGTTGATGGCGTTTCGCTTTACAATTGCAGCGGCCATTATTTATCTGTTTTTTAGATCTAAAATTGGCAAAATCGAAAAGTCCGATTTAAAGGGCGGTGGCGTCGTCGGCTTGGCGCTATTCGTCGCCTTTGCCTTTCAAACATTTGGTCTACAGTATACGACGGCCTCTAAGCAGGGGTTTCTGACGGCGATTTACGTCGTGTTGGTACCGCTGTTATATTGGATTTTTTACCGCAAAGCACCTGCTAAAAAAGTGTTTATAGCCAGTTTTTTAGCCATTATCGGCATTGGCCTAATCAGCCTAGACGGCGGTCTGAGCATCAATTTAGGCGATGGCTTAACGCTGATTTGTGCGCTGTTCTTTGCGCTGCACATTTTGTCGATCGAGTACTTTTCAAAAGATATGAACGGTTTTAAGTTGGCCTTTTTACAAATGGCGGTGGCGGCGCTACTTTGCATTGTAATGGCGCTATTAACCGAACCGGTGCGCGTCGTGCTAACCCAGCGCGAATGGATGGCCGTGCTCTATTTGGCGGTTTTCTCGACCTTTATTTGCTTTACCGTTCAAACGATTGCGCAGCGCTATACCTCGTCGTCACACGCTTCGCTGATCATGAGCTTAGAATCAGTCTTTGCGGCACTGCTCGGCGTATTGCTATTGGGCGAAGTGATGACGGTAAAAATAATTTTCGGCAGTGCCTTGGTATTTATTGCGATACTAATTGTCGAAGTTAACTTTACGAAAAAAGAAGTAGTTGAGGAGCATGAGTGACCGAAAATGTAAAAGACTTAATTAATAATTTACTGCGCGCCGTCGAATACGAACGCGAAGCGGAACGGCGCCGTCACATTGACGAAATTAGGCAGTTGAGTGGAGCCGAACGCGAGGCTAAGGGGCGCGCTTTAATTGGCCTCGTCAAGCGCAAGACGGGGCGCGCCCTAGGCGGCGACTATCTCTATGCCTTTCGCAAAAAGGGCAGCATTTTTTTGCCCGACACGCAAATTAACGTCGGCGACCAAGTGATTATCAGCCAATTTGACCCACTTGATGCGCACAACCCGACGGCTACGGTTTACGAGGTGTCGGCGCGCAGTATTACACTGGCCTGTGCGAGCAGTCTGGCGATGACCAATAGTCGACCACTGCGCATCGATCTATACGTCAACGACATTACCTTTCAGCGCCAAGAGGCCGCCTTAAGTGAATTAAAGGGCAGTTTTCACAGCAAGTTACAGGCTATTTTATCGGGTAATTACAAGGCCAATTCGGCGCCCAAGGGCTTTTTGAATAAAGTGCTCAACGCCGTGCAAAACAGGGCAGTCGACTACGCCTTGGCCAACAATGGCTATTACAGCATTCAGGGGCCGCCCGGCACGGGCAAGACGCATACCGCGGCGCACTTAGTGGCCAATATCGTGGCGGCCGGCCAGCGCGTTTTGGTGACGGCCGATTCCAATGCCGCGGTCGACAATATTTTGCGCAAATTGGCCGACATGGGGCAAACTGCGCTGCGCATTGGCAATCCGATTCGGGTCAATCGCGATTTAAAACAGCATACGCTCGACTATAAAATATTGCAGAGCGCACTCTACCAAGACTATTTGGCGACCGAAGCACAAATTGAACTGCTCAAGGAGCGACAGACCGGTTTGGAACGACCAACCGTCAAGACGACGCGCGGTCTAAAGCCGGAGCGATTGGTTGCGCTCTACCGTCAAGATAAGCATTTGCGCACCTTAAACAAGCACATGGTGCGGCGCTTTCGGCCGTGGCTTAAAACACAGCTTAAAATTGACGTCCTCTACGATCAGCTGCGCGCAGTAAAAGAAGAAATACAAAACAAACTATTGGCTTCACACCGCATTATTTGCGCCACCAATTCGACGGCCGGCAACGATTTATTGGCCTATCAGCGGTTTGATTGGGTCGTCATTGACGAGGCGGCGCAGGCGTCAATTCCGTCGAGCGCCATCGCGATATTAAAGGGCGAGCGCTTTGTCTTGGTCGGCGACCACTTTCAACTGCCGCCCGTCGTCATCAGCAGCGAAGCCAAACAGCTCGGCTTAGACCAATCGCTAATGGATTACTTAGCCGGCTGTTACCCCTATCAGTTGACCCGCCTAAGCGTACAGTATCGCATGCACCGCAGCATTAACGACTTGGTCGGCGGCCTATTTTACGACGGTCAGTTGCTGGTCGACGAAGCAGTTGCAGCGCGCAAATTGAGCTTTGCCCAAACGGTGATCGACTTGTACCAGGTAAGTGGTCAAGAGCGCCGTTTAAAAGATAGTAAATCTTATTATAATCGCGCCGAAATTGCGCGCGTTACCAGCTTGGTTAATAACTTGTTAAAGCGCGGCGTGGCGGCCGACCAAATTGCCGTCATTTCGCCCTATAAGGCGCAGGTTAACGCCTTGGCTAGCGCGCTCGATCAAGTATGTGAAATCGATACGGTCGACGCCTTTCAGGGCAGGGAAAAAGACGTCGTCATCATTTCGTTTGTGCGCTCGAATGTGCGCGAAAGAATTGGTTTTTTACGCGACTATCGGCGGCTCAATGTGTCGCTCAGTCGCGCCAAAAAGAAATTAATTATGGTCGGCGATTTTAACACTTTAAAGACCGATTTATTATTTGAGCGGCTGTTTGAAGCACTCAGTCAAATCGACTTGGTTAAAATGTCGTTATAGGAGCAGTTATGAAACCCTATCACTACTTGGCAACTGTCTATGATATTTTACAAGACGAAATTGACTACGCCGCTTGGTACCGCAACTTTGTCGCGTGGTCGGCCGAACGCGGCTATGCGCTCGATCGCATTCTCGAAGTCGGCGCCGGTACCGGCAATATGACGGCGCATTTTATCGACGCCGGCAGCTTTCTGACGGCGCTCGAACCGAGCGAGGCAATGTTGCAGGTTTTGGTCGATAAACTCGGTCACAACCGGCGGCAGCTCAGTTATTTTTGCGGCGACGTCGCCAGTTTTCAAACCGCCCAACAGTACGATGCGCTAGTTGGCTTCTTAGATGTTTTAAACTACGTTGTGCGCGCCGATTTAACAAATTTTTGGCAACGCGTCACCCGCTTGACAAAGCCCGGCGGACTGGTCTATTTCGACATGTCGACAATTTACAAGTTAGAACGCGTTATTGGCGATAACAGCTTTGCCGAAAGCCTGACCGATTTTGCCTACATTTGGCAAAATGACTACGACGCGGTGCGGCGCCAGCTAAATTTTGACTTGACATTATTCGCAATGGCGTCAGACGGCAGCTACCAAAGGTATGATGAAAAGCACTGCCAGTACGGTTACACAGTGTCAGAAATCGTCGCCAGCTTACCGCCCGAGCTGCACTTAATTGAAGCCTTAGGCGAGCAGTTTGGCGCGCCACAGCCCACTGACCAGCGCCTGCATCTGTTCTTTGAAAGGCGATAAAATGACAAATATGATTAAAATTATAGACGCCGCCGGCGATTTTACGCTGAGCGCAATCGACGGCACGGCGTTGGCGACAGAAATTGTAAAAAGACATGCCAAACGACCCATTATAAGTACTGTACAAACCCGTTTGGCCATGGCGACGGCGCTGTTAAAAGCGGCTGAAAAAGACGAAAAAACGCGCTTGACAGTGTCGCTCAGCGGCACGGCCGTCGTTACAAAAATGGTCGCCTATGCCGCGCAAGATGCCCTAAAGTGCTATTGCGATGACGACAGCTGTAAAACGGCTAATGACTATGGCCAATTATTTGGCCAAGGCGGTCGTTTGACGATTATAAAGGAATACGCCAGCGGCGTGCGTTCGACCGGGCAGGCCGAACTGGTCAGCGGCGACATCGCCAGCGATTTGACGCACTACTATATTCACTCTGAGCAGCAGGCCAGTATTTTTATGATGAGTGAGGCACGCGCTGGCGAGCAAACCCACTATGGCGCGGCCATGCTAAGCCTGTTGCCGGCCGCCCAAGCCGAGGGCGTTGCCGCGATATACGATAAACTGGCGACCTTTGCCGACTTAGCTGATTTACTGGCAGCTGGCCTAACTATCGAACAGGCCGCTCAACAGCTACTGAGTGGAATTGATTACAAGGTGGTCTTGCGCGAGGCGGTGCGCTATCGCTGCGATTGTAGCCGACAAAAGATGACGTCGGCGCTGCTCAGCATTGGCCCCGCAGAACTGGCGGCGCTGCGCGATCAAGACGGTGCCGCCGAGTTGAACTGTCATTTTTGCGGTCAAACATACCACTTTAGCGCCGCCGATTTAGACAAATTAATTGAGGAACTGTTATGATAATTACAAAATTGATACTGATGTCGCTGATTGGCGCCTTAATTGGCTGGTTGACCAATATTATTGCGATTAAGCTGTTGTTTAGGCCACTACAACCGATTAACTTGCTATTTTTTAAAATTCAGGGGCTAATTCCCAAGCGGCACGCCGAAATCGTTCACTCGGTGGCCGTCGTCGTCGAAACGGAACTGCTCAACATGGAAGAAATTTTTGATACTTTTATTCAAAAAATGGATAAACAGGCCATTTTGGAGACGCTCGAACAGCACATCGGCGAGGCGATTTTAAATAATTTACCCGGTTTGATGAAGTCGTTCAGCGGCACGATAAAACAATACGTGCACGAAGTAATGGCGCGCGAAGGCGACCGGCTGCTCAGCGAAGTAACCGAAAACTTGCTGCACAAGGCGGTCGACGAGGTCAGCATTGCCGAGTTGGTCGAACAGCGTCTGTTGAGCTACGATTTAGAGAAAATTGAACAGATAATTTTACAATTGAGCAAGAGAGAACTCGTGCAAATTGAGCGATTAGGTGGTATACTGGGTTTTATCGTCGGCTTTGTACAGGGTTTAATTGTACTATATGTTTTGTAACAGGAGGTAGTAATGAAGAAATTCTATTTTGGCATCGTCTTTATACTTTTGATCTTTGCCTTGTTGTTTAACGGCGTCTATAAACTACAAGATGGTGAAGAAGCTGTTATTACGCGTTTTGGCAAGTATCACACGACGGTGGTCGGCGGCGGCTTAAAAATAAAAATACCGTTTATCGACAAGAAGTACATTATCAACACGGCAGAAGTGCGCCGCATGGAATTTGGTTACAAGACGACGATTGAGGGCGATACGCAGCGCTACGCTGAGTACAAAGATATCATTGAAGACAAGTTGATGATTACCGGCGATGAAAACTTGGTCAACGTGATGACCAGTATTCAGTACAGCATTGTCAATGCCAAAGACTATTTGTTTAATGTCGACGACCCGGCATCGACGCTCAACATCGTCGCCGTTTCAACCATTCGGCGCAGCGTCGCCAATAATACATTGGACGACGTCTTGGCGGACAACAAAAACGCCATTATGCAGGAGATTAAAACCGACTTGCAGCAAATTTGTGACTCTTACGGCCTGGGCGTACAAATTACCCAAGTGCTGTTACAAGACGTCGATCCACCCGAAGAAGTCGACGATGCCTTTAAGGATATCGTGCGTGCGCAACTCGACAAAGAGAGTAAAATTAACGAGGCCATTTCCTACGAAAATCAAATTATTCCCGAGGCGAAGGGCCTCGCTTCCAAGCTGATTTCGGAAGCCGAAGCCTATCGCGCCAACCGCATTAATATGGCAAAGGGCGACGTCGCCAACTTTGAACAGGTTTATGAAAAGTACAAAGACGCCAAGGAAATAACCAGAACGCGCATGTACTTCGAAACGATGGCCGAAATTTTACAGGACGTCGAAATTTACATTACAAAAGAAGATGGCAATACGCTAAAGTTTTTGCCTTTACAGCTGCAAGGTGGTTCGACAATTGAAACGGGAGGTGTCGCCGATGTTCAATAATGGAAGAAGGGGCCCAGTCGAAGTCGACGCGCAGGGCAGACCGATAAATCGCACAGTTGAAGTCGATTTAAACAAAATATTTGGCAAACTAAAGTTTGATAATTTATTTAAAAAGGGGCTGTTGCCATTGCTCTTTGTCTTGTTGCTGGTCGTTTTGCTGTCAAATTCACTTTTTACAGTTAACGAGATGGAACAGGCGTTAGTCGTGCGTTTTGGTAGCGTCGATACGGTTTACGTGTCGGGCAATGCCGACGTCATTAGACAGCAGCTAGCCGATTCCAATAAGTTTAGCAATATTCGCGTCATCGAGGGCAAGGGCCTACGTTTTAAAGTGCCCTTTATCGATCAGGTCGAACTCTACAATTCGCGCTTGTTGACCTATAAGACGACGGCCGGCGAAGTGACGACGCTCGACAAAAAGAAAATTGTGCTCGACAACAACGCCCAGTGGCGCATTGTCAACCCGGCGCTATTTAGAATATCGATGGGCAATCAGCGCAGTGCCAATGCGCGGCTCGACGATTTAATCTTCGCCAAATTGCGCGAAGAAATTGGTAAAACCAAGGGTACGACATTGGTTTCTGACAAAGACTATGTCTATTTGATGACGCAAAAAGTGCGCGATGAAATCAATGAAGAAGTTAGACAATACGGCATGGAAGTGTACGACGTGCGCATTGCCAAAACCGAGTTTCCCGAACAGAATAGCGCCAATATCTTCAACCGCATGCGCACCGAACGCCAAAAAATGGCCAACAAATTGCGCGCCGAGGGCGATGAGCAGTATCAAGTTATAACGGCCAAGGCCGACAAAGAGGCGGCAATTTTAAAGGCCGAAGCCTATGCCGAAGCTGAAAAAATAAAGGGTGAGGGCGATGCCGAAGCGCTCGAAATTTACGCTGCAGCCTATAATAAAGACCCCGAATTTTATCAATTTGTCAAGACCCTAAACACCTACAAGCAGGCGCTCGGCGAAAACACCAAAATCGTCATCGACAGCGATTCAGAATTCGCCAAGTACCTATTTAACATCCAAATTCCGGAAATAGAACGCTAAAAATCGTTCGTCAAGTACTGCACCAAAAAGTGTGCAAGCTGCATTTTACTGTATTTTTCTCGTAAAAATACAGTATTTTTTTGACCAATTTTGATACACTGTTAATATCAAAAGCAGCGAACGATTGCGAGGTGAATATGGTCACTAAAATAGCAGCAGCGGTTTTGCACGGCATCGATGGGCGGGCGATTGAGGTCGAAGTCGACATTGCAAGCGGCTTTCCGTCATTTAACATCGTCGGCTTGCCCGACACTGTCGTCAAAGAGTCGAAAGAGCGCATTCGCACGGCTATAAAAAACGCCGGCTTTGAATTTCCCAGCCGCCGCCTAACGGTCAATTTCGTGCCGGCCAACATAAAAAAAGACGGCAGTCAGCTCGACTTGCCAATTGCGCTCGGCCTATTAAACGCCGTCAATGGCAACGGCGACATCGCCCATATTGGCATCTTGGGCGAACTCAGCCTAAGTGGCGCAGTCGTTCAGGTCAAGGGCATTATTCCGCTGTTGATCGCCCTGCAAGAGCGCGGCATCGACCACGTCATTATACCGCAGCACAATTTGGCCGAGGCAAAGCTGCTAAAGGGCATTGTGGTTTATCCGGTGACCGATTTGGCCGAAAGTTATCAACTGCTCTGTCAAATTGATCGGCAAGCGGGCGTTTATTGTGACGGTCAATACAGCGCCGATTTAGCGTATGACGTCGATTTTAGCGAGGTGGCGGGGCAAGCGCGCGCCAAGCGCGCCTTAGAAATTGCCGCTTCGGGTGGTCATCATACGCTCTTTCTGGGCTCGCCGGGCAGTGGCAAAAGCATGCTCGCCAGGCGCTTTAGCACCATTTTTCCGGCGCTCAGCTATCAAGAAGTCGTCGAACTAACTAAAATTTACAGCATTGCCGGCCAAATTGATTGCAATGGCGTCGTCGCCAAGCGGCCGTTTCGCAGTCCACACCACAGCATCTCGGCGGCTTCACTGTGCGGCGGGGGCAGTCAGCCGCGCCCCGGTGAAATATCACTCGCCCACAAGGGGGTATTGTTTTTAGACGAGTTTCCCGAATTTCGCCGCTCGGCAATTGAAAGTTTGCGGCAGCCGATAGAAGACAAGACAATTCAAATTGCGCGCGCCATGTTTAGCGTCGACTTTCCCTGCGATTTTACGCTGGTCGCGGCATTTAACCCCTGCCCATGTGGTTACGCCGGCGACGTCGAACGCCACTGCAAGTGTTCGCCGCGCGACATCAAGCGCTATCTCGCCAAATTGTCGGGGCCAATCGTCGACCGCTTTGACCTACAGGTGATACTACCCAAAGTACCCTATAAAAAATTGCGTAGCGCAGCGGCGGCTGAAACGTCGGCCAGCGTGCGACAGCGCGTTGCGGGCGCGCGGCAAAGGCAGCGCCAACGACTATCTGATAATCGCTTAAACAGTCAGTTGAGCAGTGCCGAAATTAAGCGCTTTTGTCAGTTAGATGAAACAACTGAACAGTTTTTAAATAGGGCCTATCACAGCATGCAATTGTCGGCGCGCAGTTTGATGAGCACCTTAAAGGTCAGTCGTACGATTGCCGATCTGGCGGGGGCAACTAAAATTGAGCGGCAGCATGTCGCCGAAGCGCTGCAATATCGCAGTATCGATCGCGAGGTAATTAACAATGTCTAATATTAAAAAACTGCTGGCGGCCCATTTGAGTTATAAGGGC
>PDWI01004426.1_pt1 | contig 18858 bp, 18 predicted proteins | sample 1430891 | NCBI WGS metagenome assembly PDWI01 (sample SAMN01162508, study PRJNA174530) | Oral metagenome, whole genome shotgun sequencing project. | biome: Marine environment; feature: Marine mammal; material: Swab sample of the gingival sulcus; isolation source: swab sample of gingival sulcus...
GATACAAAAGATGCGACACAAGAAGATATATTAACATTTGCTTCTAAGCATTTATAAGAGGAGAAACTATGGAGAAGACAAAAAAGAATATTAAATTTGGAGATTTAATGCTGGATAATGCTATTTATCTAGTGCTTGGATTACTTTTAATAGTAATCATTTTAAAAGAGCCTGGTTTTGTAGACCTAGGTAACTTTGAAAATATTGTAACTCAAGCTTCATCAAGAATAATAATGGCTCTTGGTGTTGGTGCAATCATCATTTCTAAGGGTACTGACCTTTCACTTGGTCGTCAAGTAGGTATAGCAGCCGTAATTAGTGCCTCATTACTTCAAAGTGGTACTTATGCATATAAGATGTTCCCAGACATGGCTGAATTTACAGGATTTTCAATCTTATTACCAATCTTACTAGTTATGGTAGTAACTATGGCATTTAGTTTGGTAAACGGTTTTGTAGTAGCGAAATTAAACGTTGACCCATTTATTGCTACACTTGGTATGATGATCATAGTTTATGGTGTAAACTCACTTTACTATGACAGACCTCCTTATGGAGCACAACCAATCGGTGGGCTTTCAAAAGGATTTACTACTTTTGCACAGGGCAAAACATTTATGATTCCTAACTTAATTTGGTATGCGGTAATTGTTATAATTATTATGTGGATATTACTTAACAAAACTAAATTTGGTAAAAACCTATATGCTATCGGTGGAAACAAAGAAGCTGCTTTTGTATCTGGTGTAAACGTAGCATTCTATACTATCTTAGTATATGTTATAGCAGGTGCTCTTTACGGATTTGGTGGAGCATTGGAGGCAGGACGTATCGGTACTGCAACAAACAATACTGGTAACATGTACGAGCTTGATGCTATCAGTGCTTGTATCGTTGGTGGTCTTTCATTCGATGGTGGTATTGGTACAGTACAAGGTATCGTAACTGGTGTGCTTATATTCCAAGTAATCGCATATGGACTTTCTTATGTGTCAGTTCCAATCTATTGGCAATATATAATCAAAGGTTTGATTATAATTACAGCCGTAGCAATCGACTCACGTAAACATAAGAGAAAGAAATAATATTATAAAAAATAATAAAAAAATAAATAAAGCTATGATTTATTATATACATTGTATTTATAAATCGTAGCTTTTTGTTTTATTTCATCCGTTTTATCTTGCAAGGGGTTTGGTCTTTCTGTAAAATATAAGTAAGAGGTTTTTTATGAAAAAGTATTTAAGCATATTCTTAATAATATCATTATTATTTGTGTCGTGTGATTCCAATAAGATTGAAGGTAATAATTTTACAGAAGAAAAAAAATTAAAAGTAGGCGTTTTTTTATATAGAAATGATGATTTCTTTATTCAATCATTAAAGGATAGTATAGAAGAAATAGTTTCCGAGAAATACGCCGATTGGGATGATGTTAGCTTTAACTTTTTTGATGGAAAAAATCAGAATGAAATTCAGATTAAGCAGATAAGGGAAGCCATTGAATCTAAGTATGATGTGCTAGTTATAAACATAGTTGAGAGGAGTTCTGCGACAAAGATAATTGATATGGCAAAAAAGGCTGATATACCAATTCTTTTTTTTAATAGGCAACCACTAGATGTTGATATGGCAAGGTGGGATAAGCTTTATTACGTTGGGTTAAATGGCAGTGAGTCTGGAAAAATGCAGGGCGAGATAGTTAGTGAGTATTGGAAAAGTCATCCAGAGATGGATAAGAATGGTGATGGTATCTTGCAATATGTTATGTTACAAGGTCAGTATAATCACCAAGATACAATACTCAGAAGCAAGTACTCTATTGAAGCGATAAAGGAAGCTGGAATATATACAGAAGAATTGTATAAAGAGACAGCAAACTGGCAAAGGACAGAGGCTGACAATATAATGGCTGAAAGTCTTAATGTTTTTGGAGATAGAATTGAGCTTGTAATAGCGAATAATGATATGATGGCTCTTGGTGCATTAGATGCAATTAAGCGAAAAAAGATGAATAACATAGCAATAGTTGGAGTGGATGGTGCGCAACCAGCAGTTGAAGCTCTTAATAATAATGAAATTATAGGAACGGTTTTAAATGATAATAAAAAACAAGGAAGAATTATAACTAAGATAGCCGTTACTTTAGCTAGAGATGAGGATGTTGTAAAAAAATTCCCTGAAATGGAAAGTGCTACGTATTATTGGATAGAGTATCAAAAGATTAGTAATTAGCAGAGTCTTATTATTAATACGTTTACTTTGTTAGGGCGTTATTTAGGAATACTAAAATAGAAGGCATAAGGAGTTGCGCATGGGTAAAAAGAAAGGGATATCAGCATTTTTGCAAATATCTGTAATAATGACTATAGTTTTGTTAGTGCAGGATGTAATTTTTTATATTATTTTTTTCAAAATAAATGGATTAGAAATAAGAGAACATATACTTTTAACAATTGCATTAAGTACAATAGTAGCGATACTGTTAACCATACTGGTTGCCAAAATTTTGAGTGAGCAAGTAAGAAGTATGGTAAAAGAAATGGAAGACATAGATAAAGATGGACAAATTATGTTTTCTGAGACCAGTATCAAAGAAATAAATTTGTTAAAAAATAAAATAGTGAAAATGTCAGAAGACCTTGAGGAAACTTATTTGCAAATGCAAAATCTACTTGAGATAATGGGTCATGGGATAGTTATTTTGGAAGAAAATCCTGAAGATAAGACATATACTAGGACAGGTAGGGTAAGTTTTTTATTGCAAAATCCCAACCCTAAAGAAAAAGCGATTCAAAGGTATACAAAGGAAGAGATTGAAGAACTCATTAAGAGCATTATTTCTGATTATAAGGTTAGCACTGCGGTTTTAGAGCAAACAGATGATGGGGTTAAGATAATGAAAATCGAATCTAGAGAATCATTGGACTGCCCAACATTTTATTTAAAATATCTTAGAAAGGTTGTAGATTCGAGAATTTTTCATTTATATACAGATTATACACAAGAGTATTTAGATATAGTCAATTTGGAATATGAAAAAAATTATGACACATTGACTAAACTTTTGAATAGAAGTTATTTCAAAAAGCGTGTGGAAGATTACTTGACTACGAATCCTAATCAAAAAGCTGCAATGTTAATGTGGGATTTAGACAATCTAAAATTTATAAATGATATTTATGGACATGATTGGGGCGATGAGTATCTTAAAGAAGCTGCAGAAATTATAGGATTGTTTGGTTTGGAAAAAGCCTTTGTATCTAGGTTTGCAGGCGATGAATTCTTTGTTTTTCTAAGTTATAGTGGTGATAAAGAAGAAGTTAGGAAGAAGGTTCAAAATATACAAGATAGACTTTTAGGTTCTAAGCTTAGAATTTCTGATAGTGAAAAGGTTAAGATTAGAGCTTCGGTAGGTATATGCTGGTATCCTGAAGATGCAGATAATTATGATGAATTATATAAGTATGCTGATTTTGCTATGTATGGAGCAAAGCATTCTGACAAGGGTACTATAAATGAGTTTGATAGAGAATTATACGAGAAAGAGTATATAATTTTATCAGCAAAAGAGGAACTTAATAAATTAATAGAGAAAAAGATGGTCGATTTTGCTTTCCAACCGATTGTTGAGGCGAAAACAGGTGAAGTTTATGGTTATGAAGCACTTATGAGACCTATGTCTGAGATACTTGAAACAGTTTCAGATGTTATGTTTGTTGCAAAGCCACAATTTAAATTGGCACAAATAGAGCAACTTACCTTTGAGTGTGTATTAGATAAAATAGATAGAAATAGTACCTTTATAGGAAATAAGAAGATATTTATAAATTCTATTGCAAGTAAAACCTTGCCAAAAGAGTTTGAGAAAATAATGCGAGAGAAGTTTAAGGCTTATGGTGAAAGAATAGTTATAGAAATCACAGAGGCTGAGGAGATTAATGATAAAACAATGGCTGTAAAGCAAGGATATAAGAAAGATTATTCTTGTATGATAGCGGTGGATGATTTTGGTGCAGGATATTCTTCTGATAAAACTTTGCTTAAGATAAAGCCAGATTTTATAAAAATTGATATGCACTTGATAAGAAATATTCAAAATGATCAAGAAAAACAGCAACGTGTTGCCAATTTGATTGAATATAGTTCGATAATTAATGCCAAGATTATTGCTGAGGGCATAGAAAATCTTGAAGAGTTAGATTATTTGATAAGCATAGGTGTTGATTATATTCAGGGATTTTATTTGTGTAAGCCTGAGTTTCAGATTTGTGATATTTCAGATAGGATAAAGGCAGAAATATTAGATTTTGATAAAAGAAAAAATAGAAAAGGATAAGTATTAGTTAATAATGGATTTATTTGAGTATGGTTATAAACAAAATTTAAAAAAGTCATCGCCGCTTGCTATGAGAATGCGACCTAGAAATGTTGATGAGATAGTAGGACAACAACATATTTTAGGTAAAGATAAGCTTTTATACAGGGCTATAAAAGCAGATAGGCTTTCATCTATAATATTATATGGACCAGCGGGATGTGGTAAGACTAGTATAGCTAAGGTTATCTCCAATACAAGTAAGTCTGACTTCAAGCAGATTAATGCTACAATTACTGGAAAAAAAGATATAATAGAAATAGTAGAGAGTGCAAAATACCAACTTTCTGTTTCGGGAAGAAAAACTATAATTTTTATTGATGAGATTCATAGGTTTAATAAGGCTCAACAAGATACCTTGCTTCCTTATGTTGAGGATGGAACTGTTATTTTGATAGGTGCAACTACAGAGAATCCATATTTTGAAGTAAATAGTGCTTTGATATCGAGGTCGAAGATTTTTAGACTTGAACCTCTTTCTGTTTCTGATATAAAAAAAGTTTTAATAAGGTCATTAGAAAGAGAAGATGGACTAAAGAATTTTAATATAGAAATAGAGGATAAAGTTTTAGAGTTTATAAGTGAAATGTCATCTGGGGATGTAAGGGTTGCCTTAGGTGGATTGGAATTAGCGGCTTTAACTACCGAGCCGACTGATGGTAAGGTGCATATAGATTTAGAGATAGCAAAGGATTGTATTCAGAAGAAGAATGTTCGTTATGATAAGGGTGGAGATATGCATTATGATACTATTTCAGCCTTTATTAAATCAATGAGGGGAAGTGATGCGAATGCCGCTCTTTATTACCTTGCGAGACTTTTAGAATCGGGTGAGGATGTAAAGTTCATAGCTAGACGAATAGTAATTTGTGCGAGTGAGGATGTTGGAAACGCAGATCCGCAAGCTTTAATATTGGCTATGTCGGCAGCAAATTCTGTGAATTTTATTGGAATGCCAGAAGCTAAGATAATATTGTCACAGGCGGTAGAATATATATCAAGAGCTCCAAAAAACAATGATTCTCTGGCTATATTTGAGGCAGAGAAAGATGTTAGGGATATAGCGATAAAAGAGATACCAGCTCATCTTAGGGATGGTCATTATAAGGGTTCAAAAAATTTAGGTAGTGGTATTGGATATAAGTATCCACATGATTACGAGGGGCATTACGTTGAGCAACAGTATTTGCCAGATGAGTTATTAGGTAGGGATTATTATAAAAAATAGTGCAAATAAAAAAAGAGATGAATCTCTTTTTTTTGATCGTATTATTAGAATGTCATTATAATTCCGCCTTTTTCAGCATAGGTAGAGTTTAGACCCTTCATTGATATTATTTTAATATCTTTGATTTGTGAGTAATATTTTTCAACTAATTTTTTTATTGATTCTGCTCTTTCTAAGGCTTCGCAGTGGAATATTACAACTTTGGTATCAGAAGTAATGTTTTTGAAACTTTCCATTGACTTAACCATTTTTGAAATGGCTTTCTTTGGGCCTCTAGCCTTATCTGATAAATCAATTGTTCCATCTTCTTTTTGTTTTAGTATAAGCTTTAGGTTAAGGAGTTGGGCAATTTTTAGTTTAATAAAACTTATTCTTCCATTTCTTTCTAAATTATTTAGTTTATCAAGTATAAAAAGTAATTGTAGGTTATTTAAATACTTATCTGTTTTCTTAACTATTTCTTCAAAGCAAAGTCCTTGCTCAGCAAGCTCGTGGATTTTAAAAGCTATTAAATATTGGCTGCTTGCCGCAGCTTTTGAATCAAAGATATGGATTTTAACCTCAGGATGTTTTTCGTTATACATTCTTGCAGCTAGAACTGCGCTATTATAACTACCGCTCAGCTTGCTAGAAAGAGTAACGACAAAAATACTCTCGTACCCACCTGAAAATAAATCTATATACTCTTGTGTTGATGGACAAGCACTCTTTGTCGAGTCCTTACAATTCTCAAGGCTTTGAACAAAACTTTTTATGTTAAGGTTTTCATCATCAACATATTCAGTACCATCAATCCTTATTGTTAAAGGCGCGATTTTCATATTATATTTTTCTTGTTCTTCCAAACTTAAGTTTGTTGAACTATCTCCAATAATTAAGTATTTCATTTTTTCTCCTACTATTATATTTGAATTATATGATACTTAAATTATATCACAATTGAATTTATTATATATAAAAATTTAATAAAAAGCGCTTAAATAATCTATGTTTTTATTGCAAGTTATTAGTATGACTGAAGTTTTTTCAATACTTTAGTATTATAAATTATGTGTGAAAGATAACTTATAAATGTCATAAACAAGAATAGTATTAATTTATATAATATGCCTAGATTTTCCATTGAAATAATTGTTAAGGAAGCTGGTGGTCTGCTTGTAAAGCCGTAGTTTGTTCCTCCTAGAACAATGTTGATAAGGCTTACTGCCACTATGAAAATTACATTATAAATAAGTACCTTCTTAAACTCGGCAAAGGTAGTTTCGTAATCATCAGCTATGAATACAATTAGAGCGGCACATATTAATAAAATATGTGAGCTAAAGTAAATTAGGTAAAAAACATGAGGGAAGAGATAACCGCTAACATCTGGTGAAGCTAGTCCCATAATTCCTCCCACAGTTCCTTGATAAACTATTACAAAGTTTAGTTTCTTATAGTTAAATAGAAAACTAAAGATTGTAATAATAAATGTTATTCTGCATAGGTATAAAGGTAGTCCTTCTTTAATGTAAGAAAAATCTGAAGCCATATACCAAATATGTTTTGTTCCTATTATAATTAAAAGTAGTATACCGACAACGAGTTTAACTTTTTTTCATTAGCCTTAATCCAATCTCTGTTTTTAATAACAAGATATATAGCTATAAAAAAGAGTATAAGTGGTATAATGTGGTATATCGACATAAAAGGGAAAACAGGGTTTTCCGGTATATTTGTATCAAAAATTTTTTGCAACATGTTAATTTAATTCCTTTCAATTACTATAGTTTAATTATACAGTATTATGTCAAGTGTTATAAAAATAGTTTTTTTTATGAGTATAATTATGAATATAATATACCGATGCTGCCTATTCGTGTGCGCTTTGCTTCACTCATACGGGGTGCTTGTGCACGCATCAGCTATTTCCTAAATTGTAAATAAATTTTCTTAAATATTGGGTAGAGTAGAGGAACTGCAACAAAGGTTAATAGTGCAGAACCAAAGGTACCTGTTATTTTTGTGATAGCGAAAACACTAGCAGCGTTGAAAGTTAAGCCTTGTAAAAACATACCTTTGTAGAATGTATATTTAAGGAAGTTTACAATTATCTTTGTAAGTGCTGCGATAAAAGCCATAAAAATTATATTTGAAAATTTATCATTTCTTTTAAGTGCTACTTCAAAGACTAGGTATAGAACTATTCCGACTAAAACAGATTCGAGAACAGTTATTGGTGCTGCGGCAGCATAACCATGTGTTACATCAAATAAAAATAGTCCGATTGAGGCTGCTAATATTCCTTTTTTTGCTCCTAGGAAAAGTATTCCTACTGCTACTAAAGCATTCCCAAAGTGAATAAATTGTGTGCCACCAGTAGGTATTCTAAATACAGCAACTCCTAAAAAAATGAGGGCGGCATATAATGCTACTTCAGTCATTGTTTGTACGCTTATTTTTGCTTTGATAGTATTTGTTTTATCGCTCATTGTAAATCTCCTTATTGTTCTTGAGTTCATTTATTTTTTGTGCTAATTCTCCTAGGTATTTTTCATAAGAAATACCAAAAATTTTGTTCCTGTTTTCTTTATTATTAAGTTCTATGCTATGTTTTAAGCAGGTGTTTATCCATTCACTTGCAAGTTTTATTGAACTTTTTAAATCAACGTCTTGTAAAAAACAAGAAGCAACTACTGATGTGAACATATCTCCAGTTCCAAAAAATTTATCACCTATTCTGTCGGTGTGTATTAGACCGTAGTCATCCTTTTTTTCGTCGTAGTAGGCTATAATAATTTTTTTTTCTTGAGCGATACCGCTAATTATTACGCTTTTAGAACCAAGGCTTTTAAGTTTTTTAATAAGGGTCATAATTTCCTTTTCGCTTGCTTTTGCTTCGTCATAATTTGAAGCAGTAAGTAGGTTTGCTTCACTAAAGTTAGGGATTATAAGATTAGCCCTACCACAAAGTATTCTAAGGCTTTTAACATGTTCATTAGTAAATCCTCTATAAAGTTTTCCATTATCAGCCATAACGGGGTCGACGATAAGTTTTGCATTTTTTGCTTGCTCGCTGGTGATAAAGTCTTTAATTCGCTCGATTTGTTCAGGATTTTTGAAATATGAGGTGATTATGGAGTTGAATTCCATATCAAGTCCCATCCACTGATTCAAAAAAGCGTCCATCCCATCGCTATAATCATCAATATAAACATTTGGGAAACCACCAGTATGAGATGACAAGATAGTTGTTGGCAAAATAGATAGTTCTAGTCCTGCAACAGAAGCTATACTTATCATGGGAAGCAAAGCAACCTTTCCTATTCCCGATAAATCACTGATTATAAGATTACTCTTATACATAAATATCCTTTCGTATATATAAAACGTAATGCTTCTAATAATATTTTAGTTTAGCTTGGAATATTAAACAATATATTCACTAGCCAACTGTACCGTTACAGTTAGCTTATTTTGTTTTATACAATTATTTTAATTAATTAATACTGATAGTTAAAAATTAGGCTTAATAGTGTTATAATATATCAAGGAAGAAATTTGGTTTCGGCTAGGAAGGTGTTCTATTGTGAAAAAAGAATTAATAGTAGAAGTTAGTGTAGATAGTGTAAGAAGTGCATTAAATGCAGAAAAAGCAGGTGCGGATAGAATAGAGTTGTGTCAAGACTTGCTGCTAGGTGGGACGAGTCCTTCTTATGGGCTTGTAAAGGCGGTTATGAATTCTAGTAATATACCGATTGCGGTTCTTATTAGACCGAGGGCAGGAGATTTTTATTACGATAGATACGAATTCGACTCAATGTTGTATGATATAGAGATGTTAAAAGAACTTGGAGTGAAGGAGATAGTTACAGGAGCCCTTGAAAAAGACGGAAGATTAGATGTACCAAAGATGGAGAAGATAATTCAGATATTTGGTACTGATGGGGTAGCTTTGCATAGAGCTTTCGATATGTGTAACGACCTAGAATACAATTATAAGTTAGCAAGTGAGCTAGGTATAAAACGAATTTTAACAAGTGGAGGTAAAAATACTGCATTAGAAGGTTTGGTGATGCTAAAAAAATTAAATGATATGGAAGGTGCTCAAATTTTGGCTGGTTGTGGAGTAAATCCAGATAACGCTAGAAAGTTTAGGCAAGCAGGGATTAATCAAATACATTTATCGGCTAAAAAGAGGGTAGCTTCGGCTATGGAATATTTCAATCCAGATGTAGCAATGGGTGATAAGAGTGGTGACAGTGAGTATGATATATTTGTTTCAGACCACGATACCATAAAAGAAGTAATAAAAGAGTTTACAAAATAGCAAAATACATATATATTAATATAGGTTATTTTAAGTATTTAATAATTTGGAGAATGTATGAAAAGAGAAGTAAGACGCATACTGGCTTTGTTTTTAAGTTTGGCATTAATTGCTGCACCTCTCAAGGTTAGTGCGTATAACAATTATGGTGATAAGTTTCAAGACATTATGGATATAATAGAAGAAAATTATTATGATAAGTCACAAGTTGAAAAAGAGAAATTATTTAGAGTAGCAGTAGAAGCTATGTTGAATTCCTTAGACCCATATTCAACTTATATGTCTGATGATGAGTTTAAAAAGTTTATGGACGTCGTGAATAATAAATATGTAGGAATAGGCGTTGTGTTAGATACTAGAGATAAGAGGGTTATTATAAAGAGTGTTATTGACGGTGGACCTGCTTATAAAGCTGGTATAAAGGCGAATGATATAGTAGAATCTGTAAATGGAATTAACGTTTCTGCTTACGGAATTAGTCAGGTGGTTAATCTAACGAGAGGAAAAGAAGGAACTAAGCTTAGCATGATAATGCTTAGAGATGGTAAAAAAATCAGATTTGATATTACTAGGGAGCAGATTAGCTTGAAAGCGGCTTGGGAGAAAGATATTAAATCTTTGTTGCCACATATAAGTGATGAAAATGCAAAAAAAATCGGGTATATAAAAATTGATACCTTTAGTCAAGAAGTTCATACTACTGTTAGACTTATTTTGGAAAAGATGCAAAAAGAGGGTAAGAAGGACATAATTTTAGACCTTAGAAATAATGGTGGAGGTTCAGTCTTTACTGCGTATAAGGTAGCAGAACACTTTACTAATAGAGGTGGAGTGGTAGTGCTAGAAGATAATGAAGGTGGTAAGAGAACCTACCTTAGTAATGGAAGTAAAGGCGATAAGAATGTCGTAGTTTTGATAAACTCTGCGAGTGCATCGGCTTCGGAATTTGTTGCTGGGTCAATACAGGAATCAGGTGGAAAGCTTGTAGGTGAGACGAGTTTTGGTAAGGGTATAGCACAAACAATTTATGAACTTGAAGATGGAGATAATGTAAAGTTATCATTTACAGAATTTTACACTGGTGGTGGTATGCATATTCACAAAAAAGGTGTAAAGCCAGATTATGAAGTGCTATTTCCGAAACTCCTTAATATACCATTTAATATCCATGTAGGGGATAGATATAGAGAAGTAAAAATTCTTGAGGAACATTTACAATTTTTAGGGTATAATATAGGGATGGCAGACAGCTATTATGATAAAAATACTGCTGATATAATAGAACAAATACAGGCAGAAAATCACATGTATCCTTACGGGGTATATGATAAACAAAGTCAGAAACTTATAAATAAATTATTATTAGAAAAAATTAAGACGAATGATATTCAACTAAAAAAAGCGGTTGAAGTATTAGTCGAAAACATGGAGTAAAATATGAATACAAAGTATATTTTTGTTACAGGTGGAGTTGTATCAGGTTTAGGAAAGGGTATAACAGCGGCGTCTCTTGGTAGGTTGCTAAAGGCTAGAGGTCATAAGGTTACAATTCAAAAATTTGACCCTTATATTAATATTGACCCAGGAACAATGAGTCCTTATCAGCACGGGGAAGTTTTTGTTACAGATGATGGGGCAGAAACAGACTTAGACTTAGGGCATTATGAGAGATTTATTGATGAAAATTTAAATCAGTATTCTAATGTTACGACTGGAAAATTATATTCAGTGGTTCTCAATAAGGAAAGAAAAGGTGAGTATCTTGGTGCAACTGTGCAAGTTATACCACACATTACTGATGCCATTAAAGACAGAGTATACAGAGTAGGAAAAAATAGCGGTTCTGATATTGTTATTACTGAGATTGGGGGTACTGTTGGTGATATTGAGAGTACGCCATTTATTGAAGCTATTAGACAGGTTGCTGGAGATGTTGGAAAAGAAAATGTACTGTATATTCACGTTACTTTAATACCTTACTTAAGTAAGTCAGGAGAAATGAAAACTAAGCCGACTCAGCACTCGGTTAAGGAACTGCGTTCAATCGGTATTCAGCCAGATATCTTGGTTTGTAGAACTCAGGACAGTATCACTGATGATATGAGAAGAAAGATGGCTTTATTCTGTAATGTAGACGAGGATAGCATTATTGAAAACTTGGATGCAGACAGTCTTTATGAAGTAGTTCTTATGCTAGAAGAAGAAGGCTTAGCAAAAATGTCATTAAAGCATTTACACCTTGAGCAAAAAGAGCCTGATTTAGAAGGATGGAAGAAGATTGTAGAGCAGGATAAGATGAAAGATGGCAAGGTGAGAGTGGGACTTGTTGGAAAGTATGTATCACTTCATGACGCTTATTTATCAATCGTTGAGTCATTAGCTCATGCGGGAATTAAGCATTATAAGAACATTGATATCAAGTGGATTGATTCAGAAACGGTAAATGAATCAAATGTTAATGATTTGCTTGGAGATGTAGATGGTATATTAGTTCCGGGTGGATTCGGACAAAGAGGAATAGAAGGTAAGATTTTAGCAGTTAAATACGCGAGAGAAAACAAGGTTCCATATTTTGGAATTTGTCTTGGAATGCAGTGTGTGGTTATAGAATATGCAAGAAATGTTTTAGGTCTAAAAGGAGCGCATAGTTCAGAATTAGATTCAGAAACGTCATATCCAGTTATTGACCTTATGCCAGAGCAGAAGGATGTAGAGGAATTAGGTGGGACAATGAGACTTGGAGCCTATCCTTGTAAGTTAATTGAGGGTAGCAAGGCGGCAGAAGCCTATGGAGATGCTCTTATTTATGAAAGACACAGACATAGATATGAGTTTAATAATGAATATAGAGATGCTTTGTTGGGAGCAGGACTTAAAATTACAGGACTTTCTCCAGACGAAAGATTAGTTGAAATTGTAGAGTTAGAAGATCATCCTTGGTTTGTAGGAGTTCAGTTCCATCCAGAGTTTAAGAGTAGGCCAAATAGGGTGCATCCATTATTTGATGACTTTGTAAAGGCTTGTATAGGATAGTTTAACTCATGAGGAGGGTTTAATAATGAATAAGTTTATTGTTAAAAAGAGTAAACTTGATGATGAGTCTTATTATATAGAGTGCAATGGCTCTTATAAGATAACGGAAATATCAACTCATACTGGTATTTCTAAAGATAAGCTAAACGAAATGTATAATAAATATGAAGGGCGGTATAATGACAATAAGTCGTTATACTACTTTTCAGATTATAATAGATGTGTGAGTTTAGTAGAAGAGTTGAATAAAAATTCATTGTTTTCTAAAAATCAGCGTACTATTAGTTTGACAGAAGAAGAAATTGAATACATAAGAAGAGCCTTAATTAATGAAGATTCAAACATAATATTCACAAATGGTAAAATAAGAGATTCAATTTTTAGAAAATTAAATTCATAATAGTGTATAAAACATAGAAAATATAAATAATACTTGCATAATTATTCATTGGATGTTATAATGATTAAAAATTATGGAGGTATTGACTATGAAAAAAATTACATACACGTTTATATTTATTTTAGTTTTGACCTTGGGTTTTAGTTCTTGCACAAGCAAAAAAGATGACGAGGTTTTAAAAGTAGGGCTTAGTGATGATTATGCACCTATGGAGTATAGAGATGAAAATAATGAACTTGTTGGTTTTGATATAGACTTTATTAAAGCTCTTGAGGAAGAAATGGGTGTAAAAATAGAGATTATTACTACTGCTTGGGATGGTATTTTTCTTGGCTTAAATACTGGAAAATATGATATGATTATTTCAACTACTGGAATAACAAGCGAGAGGCAGGAGAATTATAATCAGTCAATACCTTATTTATCTAGTGGTCAGGTAGTCGTTGTTAATAAGGATAATGAGAGTATAAAGACAGTAGCTGATTTGGCAGGAAAGAAAATTGGTGTTCAGATAGAGAGTACCGGCGACGTTGCGGCAACGAAACAAAGTGAGGAAACGGCTTATGATATTACAAGGTATGATGATGTTGTTTCTGTATTCAATGATATTAGTGCAGGCAGAATAGATGCTTGTGTTGTTGATTCTTTAGTTGCTATGGAATATGTGGCGAAAAATGCTGATAAGTATGTGCTTAGTCCAGTACAACTAACAAATGAGCCACTTGCGGTTACTATGAAAAAGGGTAATGACGAGCTTAAAGCTAAAGTTGACTCTGCTATAAAAGAAATGCGTAATAATGGAAAGTTAAAAGTCATTAGTGAAACTTGGTTTAAGTATGACTACACTTCAAATATAAATGAGGACATAAAATAATGAATATTAGTTTAGCCCAATGGTCGGTGTATGCATCAGGGACAATTAAAACCATTGAGATTACAATTCTTGCAATAATAATAGGTCTTAGCTTTGGCTTGATTTTAGCCTTAGCTAGGATTTCTAAGTACAAAATGCTGAATAAAATTTCAGCATTTTATATTTGGATTTTCAGAGGGACACCATTATTATTGCAAATTTTTGTTATTTACTTTTCTTTGCCTAAGATAGGTATTACGCTTAGCGCCTTTATATCAGGAATTATAGCCTTTGGACTAAATTCGGCTGCATATTTGGCAGAAATAATTAGGGCTGCTATTCTTTCGATAGATAAGGGGCAGATGGAGGCGTCAAGAGCCTTAGGAATGACTTACAGACAAGCCATGTTTAAGATAATAATACCGCAATCTTATAGGAGATTATTGCCTCCAGTAGGAAATGAATTTATAATTCTCCTTAAAGATTCATCTCTCGTTTCTGTTATGGGAATGACTGAGCTTTTGAGAGCATCAAAGAAAATGTCTAATGCTTCTGGTGGAAGCATGATTTATTATGGCATAGCAGCGGGGATTTATTTGTTGTTAACTTCAGTGCTTACTTACGTATTTCAAAAATTAGAAAGAAGATATTCAGTGTATGAGTAATAGTATTGTATTTAAAGATATATATAAGAATTTTGGCGACTTAGAGGTATTAAAGGGGATAAATCTAGAAATTAAAAAAGGTGAGGTAGTCTGTCTTTTGGGGCCTTCAGGTTCTGGTAAGAGCACCTTGCTAAGATGCTTAAATTACCTTGAGAGAATTGACAGTGGAAAAATAAGTGTTGATGGAGAAGTAATTGATGAAAATAATTTTGCAGGTGAACAGATGAGTTTGAGTGAAAAGAAACGTTCACAGGTCTGTATGAAACTTGGCATGGTTTTTCAGAGGTTTAATCTTTTTCCGCATATGACAGTTTTAGAAAATGTCATGAGTGGACCAATTATAGTCAAAGGAAAATCTAAGTTGGATGTAGAAGCGAAGGCAAAGAAGATTCTTTCGGAAGTTGGATTACTTGACAAGCAAGCTGAATATCCCTCAAGGCTTTCAGGTGGTCAACAGCAGAGAGTCGCTATCGCAAGAGCTTTAGCAATGGAACCTCAGATAATGCTTTTTGACGAACCAACTTCGGCTCTAGACCCAGAACTTGTGGGTGAAGTTTTAGAAGTTATGAAAAAATTGGCTCATAGGGGAATTACAATGATAGTTGTTACTCATGAGATGGCTTTTGCCAAAGAAGTAGCCGATAAGATTGTGTTTATGGATGATGGAGTAATTGTTGAGGAAGGAAGTCCAGAACAATTTTTTGAAAATACTAAAACAGATAGGGCTAAGAGTTTTTTGAATAAAATTTTATAAAAATAAATAAGTCATCAGAAAAATATATTGCATAAACATTTATTTTATGCTATTATAATCATCAGTTGCAGTCGTGGCGGAATTGGTATACGCGCTAGACTAAGGATCTAGTCCGGGTTTACTGGGTGCGGGTTCAAGTCCCGCCGACTGCATTTTAATAACTAAGATTCTTCTAGAGTCTTAGTTATTCTTTTAAAAGAATGCTTTACAATAATATATGAAAGTGTTAAAATTTATTTATGTAAAAATTATTCGAATATTTTATAAATGGCTAGGGGAGTAGGTTTCTTGCCAAAATATAATATTTTAGAAAATAAGAGTGAAATATCGCTCGTTTTTTTATTTACTTTGTCGATATAAGTAATACAGTAAATTTACATTTGTAGAATTATCATAAATTTGTCCAATATTAAAATTTAATAGGATTAGAGGAGGTTCATTTTGAGTATAGATTATTCAAAAATGATGTTAAAAGAATTAAAAGAAGTAGCTAAAAGTATGGGAATAAAAAAATTGCATACTTTTAAAAAAGCTGAATTAGTCGGTATGCTGACAGAAATTCAAGAGATGCAAAAAAGTAATGCTAAGGTTAGAACTGAAAAGGAAACAAAGCAAGAAACCACGAAAGAGCAGAAAAAAAAGTCAAAAGCTAAGTCAGCTAAAGTTTTAAATAAGAAAGATGAAACGCAAGGTGTAGAATCTGATATTAAAAAAGCTAAGAAAAAACCAGCAAAAAATAAAAAGCCCAATACTACAAAGGCTGAAAAAATTAAGCCTAAGCAAATTGAACAAAAACAAAGTAATGTTAGAAAACAAGATGGAGAAAATAAGTCTAAGCAAGACAATAAGGTTGTAAATAATTCTACTAAGAACAGTCATCAAAATCAAAATAGAAAAAATAATTCTATTAAGAATAATCAGCAAAACCAAAATAGAAAAAATAATAAAAACAATAAAAATTCACATCAACAACAGGCTAGTAATGAGGAATGTTATGGAATTTTAGAGGTCTTACCAGATGGATTTGCCTTTATAAGAAGTGACAACTATATGCCTGGAGATAATGATGTATACGTTTCTCCTGCACAAGTAAAGAGATTTAACCTTAGGACTGGTGATATGGTGCGTGGGGTTTTAAAGGTAAGAAAAGAAAATGAGAAGTTTAGAGCTATTTATCAGGTTTTAACTGTAAATGGTGAGGAAGTAAAACCGTATCAATATAGGGTGGCTTTTGAAGAACTTACACCAATTTTTCCGAATGAGAGATTAAGGTTAGAAACAAATCCAGAGGCGTTAGCAGCTAGGCTAATAGACTTTATTTCGCCAATTGGAAAAGGTCAAAGGGGAATGGTAGTTGCACCGCCAAAGGCAGGAAAAACTACTCTTCTCAAGCAGATAGCTAATTCCATTTGTGAAAATCATCCTGATGTGCATTTGATAGTTTTGCTTATAGATGAGAGACCAGAGGAAGTAACAGATATAAAAAGATCGATTAAAGGTGAAAATGTTGAGGTAATTCATTCTACATTTGATGAACTTCCCGAACATCATAAAAGGGTAACAGAAATGTGCCTAGAAAGGTCAAAAAGGATGGTAGAGCAAGGCAAAGATTTGGTTATTTTGCTTGACTCAATAACAAGGCTTTCTAGAGCATATAACTTAGTAATACCGCCTAGTGGTAGAACTCTTTCAGGAGGACTCGACCCAGCGGCGCTATATATGCCAAAGAAATTTTTTGGTGCGGCTAGGAATATAGAAGAGGGTGGAAGTTTAACAATACTTGCAACGGCTTTAATTGAAACGGGTTCAAAAATGGATGAGGTAATTTTTGAAGAGTTCAAAGGTACTGGTAATATGGAACTTGTATTGGATAGAAAATTATCAGAAAAGAGAATTTTCCCAGCAATAGACCTTACAAAATCAAGTACAAGACGAGATGATTTATTATATGAGCCAGATGAGTTAATGGCGGTAGAAAAATTAAGGCGAGCTAGTTCTACAATGAGAACAGAAGAGATGATGGAGTCTATGTTTAAGGTATTTACTAAAACAAAAACCAATCAGGAATTTATAGATAAGTTGATTAATAATATATTGGTTAATTATTGATATATTGATAAATAAGGGATAAGTGTTTGGGTGCTTATCTCTTTAATTTATAGTGAAAATAAAGGGAGTTTAATTAATTTATTTATTGGATATATAATATATAGTTTATAAAAATGTAAAATATTTTTATTATAATGGTATTTGTAGTATAATAAAAAAGAAGATATATTAATTTTGATTAGATTAGTTTAAAGGAGTCGAATATGAGATGTGACAGATGTGGAACCGAAAATGGTTCTAATGTAAAATTTTGTAGTTCATGTGGTAGTAAATTATTGACAGAAGCTACAGCTGCATCTGAAGAAGCTGTTGTTATAAAGAACAAGGGTGAGAAACCAGATGTTTTAGGGGATATGAAGCCTGAGCAGAAAGTAGAAGAAAAAGTGAATGAGACAGTAAAAAATACAGAAGAAGTTAAAGAAAAGGTTGAAGAGAGTGTTGTAACTCCTGTGGCACCAGTTCAAGAAGTGGCACCACAAGTAAAGCCACAGCCAGTGCCACAGTCAGCACAACAAGCAGTGCAACAACCAACACAACAGGTGGCACAACAACCAGTAGCACCACAACCAGTGCAACAAACAGCACAACAGCAGAAACCGGTTAAACCAAATAAGAAAGTTTATAATCCTGATGATCCAACAACAAGACCTATGGGATTTTGGGGTTGGTTATGGACTTTGATTGTAGTTCATATTCCAGTTATAGATTTTATATTCCTCTTGGTTTGGTCATTCTCAAGTGGAACAAACAGATCTAAAAGGTCTTTTGCACACGTTGTCTTAGTGCTTAGAATAATATTATTCATATTATTTATACTTGGGCTGTTCAACTTGTTTTATTTTATACAAAGTTTTGATATAAATTCATTTATGGGACCGTTAGATGGAATATTAGATGAGGTGTTAGATGCACTTATTCAATAAAGTTAAGAGACTGTAAAAATATTTAAACATATAGGCACTCGTTTTGCGGGTGCTTATTTTTTGCGAAAAATTTAAAAAAGTTGTTTTGCTATGTTAAGGAAATGGGAATTAGGTCGATATATTTAGTGTAACAATTATGTAACGACGTCTCTGCAAGGAGGCAGAGGCACAATATTGTAATCAAGGAGGAAATACAATGTCAAATT